>Ga0100378_1005161_pt1 | contig 12022 bp, 11 predicted proteins | sample CryGeymeta201502_FD_81535 | JGI IMG/M metagenome (GOLD analysis project Ga0100378, IMG submission 81535) | Groundwater microbial communities from Crystal Geyser aquifers in Utah, USA - Crystal Geyser metaG 2015-02 | ecosystem: Environmental > Aquatic > Deep subsurface > Groundwater | place: USA...
TACAACGGTGCGCCAAATTCCCGCTAGGCGCGCTAAATTACAAGGACGCACAAATACTCACAGGGGATATAGTTGAAAAGACTTTAAATCGAACGAAAAGTCGGAAAAGTCAGAAAAATAGGGATAATTTGACAAAAATTTAGAAAAAGAATGAGAATCAGGCTCACAAACAACGAATAACGAAATCCTCGCTGAAAGCTGTTACAGAAAAACGTTCTTCGGAACTGTGATAAACATTAGGAATCTCTACGGAAGGAACGAACAACTACACTGCAATAGATATGTCTGCTTCTAGAATGCAGTGTGACTTGTCACGCCTTTGGAATCATCCAAGTGAGCCTGTCACTTAGACGATAATTGAGTTATTGAAGCTAAAGTGCGGCCTCCTGATTATGATGAGGAATTAGAAGAGAAATGCTCAGATGTAAGGCTGCCAATTTAAGCTGGGGTCGAACGCACGAGCCTCAAATCCATCTCTGTCTGGGTAAAGAAAGCAAAATAGCTAGATTTTCGAGTACGAAAAGTAGTATTTTGTTGTCATCATTACAGCCAGAAAGGGCTGAATATCGAACCTATACGAAATAGCTCTACTGCATTTACAACAGCGTTCTACTGCTCATCAGCTGACAGCACTTCAATAATTCCTCAATATCGACTCCTTCGCTACCCGTTTACATAGTCTTTCCCCGCCAAGAGGTGTCTCAACACCAACAACCTTACACATTCGTTGCGCTGACACGAGTATTGTTAATAGATGTAAACATCCACCTGGGCGTAAAACAAATGGCATTGCTCTCGCGCTTATTGGATTTTTAAAGAGCCAGCCCTCTTGATTCTTGTAAAATTAATTCGTTTTTCGAATTACCAAATCTCCCATCCCCTCATCTCTCCGCTTCGTAATCCATTCACTGCCTTCAGCGAGCAACCTACACCCATAGCTCAGCAAATAACATCTAACAAGAAGCAGCCGTAAATCATGCCCTTTGGATTCAAGAAAAGCAAAGAGTCTAGAGAGCCCGCAGAGGACCGACGAATGCCAAAGTCGAGGTACTACCGCATGGACAGTCCGCCTCCTGGAAGCTTTCCTGTGGTGGCGGCCGATATTGCTTCCTATGTTTCCCCGGTCAAAGAAAATAATGATACCAGCTTGACTCAAAGCGAGACCTCCTTTGTAGAAGGTCTCGGAAAAGAGGAAGTTTATTTTCGTAGTACACATACATCAAATATACCGCGCAAGTCCACTACGGCTTCCACTGCGACAATACCAGTTTCCAATCTGGCGGATGACAATCGCAACGCTTCCGATGCCATGCTTGACACTATTGCTTTAACTTGTGGCAATGGTATCCAGCAACCAACAACAGCTGTGGACCTCGATTTTGCCATGGACAATTATATTGACAGCGACAGTACCAGTCAACATCAAGATGATGTCACTTGGACTCCCCATGAATCAATTGATTCGGCATCGGAAGGCCTGATCAGCTTTGTTTCCAATATGACTTTGGGGTCTCCAGCAGGTGCTCTCACCAGCAGTGCCATTGGTTTATCGTTGTTGACATCTAACCCTTTCACCTCCACTGGAGTGCCCCAGACCCAGTCCACCACAGCTTCAAATCTAGTCCAACGGAGTATTGAACGTCATGTGCATGTTTCTTTGGATCATTGTCGTGCATCTATGTCTGGCATGGCTGCAACGAGCGCACCAGTAGATGTTGATGATATGTCGTTTGTCCAGATTACGTCCAGAGGATTGGACGAAGCAGCCTTACAATATATTTCCGACGGAGAACCGAAAAAAGCAATCGAACTTTATCAAAATTTATTACATAATCAACGACGTCAGCGCCGGAGCAACCACTCAAACGCCTGGTACAAACCATCACTAGAGGGCAATGAAATCGCGGAAGAGTCTGAAATCGCGGCGACCAAGTCACGCTTGGCGTCACTGAGCTTGTTCACCAACAATTCAAGAGATGCGTGGACATATTCTGTGTCGGCTTTGCAGACGTTCAAGAAGGCTGGTGTCTTTCCTATTCACCTCACGCTGTCCACTATTGAGCTAGGACTTGTGTACTTTCAACAAGGAAAATTGACGCGAGCGTTGAGGGCATGGCGAGAAGCGTTGCAGCTTGCCTGCAGTTCGCTTGGCTATGACCACCTCATTACGGCAATCTTGTTGAATAATTTGGGATGCCTTCACGCGGTGAACAACAACATCCCTGCAAGTATTCGGGCGCTTGAAGAGTCTCTAGATTTGCATCGTACGCTCTTGCGTGCCAGTTCTGAGTGCTGCAGCAGTGTCGAAATGCCACTATTTCAAATGGCTACCACCATGTGCAACTTAGCAGTCATCTCTGACGGAGAAAAGAGCTTCGAGGCTAGTGTGAGTTTCCTCGAAGAGGCAATCGCCATTCAAGAGTCGCTGACATCAGGTGCAGCTTCAAGTAAACACCATTGGGACGCCGAAGAGTTTCGGGAGGGCTCTATTAGACGAAGAGACGCTGAAAATGGCGTTGGAGCCAGGGACGTTCATGGCACGACAGACGGCAATGCTTCAACTCATTCACTGTCCACGTTTAACAGCATTACACGGCCCACCATTGCTCTTTTCGGGGACACCGATGGGATTCCTCGACGACGCGAGGCCACGAAGCACTTGTCTCCGCAGCGATTCCGAGAGGATGAGGATGACTACATCTATGATTGCATATTGATGGGCTCGCTTGTTAAGCCCGCAACAGCGCGACAACGAATCCACGCAACAATGAAGAACAGCTTGGAACGCGTGGCCAAAATGAGTCAACCTGATTTAGTTTCGGGGGATGATGAGGCGTCGATTACCTCCGCTACACAGATACCGAGGAAGAAGCACTCGATCCCTGTTGACCTTGATGGAGAAGCGGTCATTGATGCTGAACTTCTCATTGAAGAAATATCAATGCAAGCTTTAGATCACCTCTCGGTAAGAAAATTCAATTCCAGGATTCTTTGCTGATTGTTTACGCAACTGCCTTCTCGTCTAACCTTTTCCTTTCTCAGCGCAATGAATTCAAAGATGCCTTGGATTTGTTTGAAAGCGCGCTTCGTTCCCACACCGACAAATACGGGGAAGTACACCACTTGGTTGGCACCGCTCTTCATAATTGTGGCATTGTCCACATGCTAGCGGAAAACTATGGCGAAGCCAAGCTTTGCTTTCAAGGAGCTTTGGAAGTCAGAACTGCTGCCTTGGGTGATTCTCACCCAGATGTAGCTGTACGTAGTTTACGATGTCAAATGACGTCGATTCAATTGTGCGATACACCAATATAAACAGTATTCTCACGAGCTTTCTTTCTCTGCTAAAAACATAGGCATCTCTGTTCAAAATTGGCATGATTGAAATGGCTCAAGGACAGCTGGCACTTTCGCTCAGAACGTTTATGGACATTGTCACTAACCTCCAGAGGAACATGACCACCTACGGATTTGCACCAGAAGCGATTATGCTAAACAATATGGGTGTTGTGTTGATGGAGCTAGGCCGCAGCACAGATGCTTTTGATTCCTTCCATAAAGCATACGAGATCCAGAAGAGTCTAATGAAGGAGGGCTCTCGTGCCACGGAAAGAGCTCTGGCCAACACTTTATGCAACCTGGGTTTTCTGTACTCTAAGCAAGGTGACTACAGTGAAGCTTTAAATGCCTTCAGAGAAAGCCACGCAATTCTGGTCGAGCACTACTCAATGGATCATTCATCGATTGTGATCGTTGAAGAAAACATTGCACACGTCCGGGCATATGGAGCCGTGGACGAACGCCAACAAAAGCCAAGTCGTTTGCAATCCTCATCGTTCATCAGTAATTGCGCGAAGAGAGCAAACGACTCCGGGTATATGCAGTCCAAGCTTTCCGCTTGCTTCCAGTTGCAAGAATGAAAAATATTCCGTACTGTGTATTTGCTGTATGTATTAACTTCGACGTGATATTCTATAAGAATAAGTAAATTTCCGAGCAGCTTGCTGACTACCAGTAGTAGTAGTAGTAGTAGTAGTAGTAGTAGTAGTAGTAGTAGTAGTATTGTCCTTATAAAGGAAACTGTGTGCGACATTTGTGCCGAAAAAACTTAACACACTCTCATCACGAAGTAAATCTCATGTCGATCAGGAAGGAAGCACGACGATCTTTTTTTCTTGGATGCTTTGCCATACCAGGTAGCTCCTTTGATTCATTTGTCGCATTATTTTATTGACAATACTGTAACATTCTTTTCAAAAACACATACCATGTCCGCTCTAGCTGTGAGTCCGCCTTGTTGTAAAGCTCCGTTTGCTTTCTTGTTAGATAATTCAACCTCTCTGGTAGAATGATTGGCATTGGACTCGAAAAGCGTCGTCCCATCGCATCTCCTTTCTCACTTCATCCCACCCCCTCGTCATGCCTGGCCTCACAATCACTTTTGTAAAACGAAACTAAGACAGTCCATTCAAACGACTGCCAAAAAGCAGGCTGAAGATGCCGCTGCAGGTGCCTTGAAAGAAATTGAAACCATGGATGGATCGTTTGCCTCCCTTTTCCCCTACAAGACATTGACCGAAGCCACGACTGCCTTTAGTTCTGAAGATGTGGCCAAACCCAACGAGCTCCTCGTCAAGGCTTTGGCGGCCACTCAAGAAGCCGTCGATACCACCATCACAAGAGGTTTGACCATGGAACGTTACATTTTACTCACTATTCCCAAGATGGAAGATGGCAACAACTTTGGTGTGACGGTTCAGTTGGCAGCTCTCAAGCACATGCAAGACGACCGCGATAAATTGCAAAAAATATTGGAAGACTTGAGTAAGTATGCTGCGACCCGTGCGGATGCGATGGAAAAATGCAAATTGCCTTCTTCCAGTAAAGCCAAAACCACAACTTCGTCCCAATCCAACAACGACACCAAAGGCGGAGAAAAGCCCGGAACGACCACTTCGACCAGCACCAATACCGAGGAAAAGACGACCGAAACGCAGAACCAACAAACCGAAGCCGCCTTTCGTCAACAAGCAGTTTGGTCTGTGGATGCCTTGTATTACTCCAAGGCTCGCACTGGTTTCATGACGGCTTTGACTGCCTACTCCACAGCTATAGACTTTATGGACAAGAATCAAGAGAAGATTTCGGCTCCGAAGGGATCGGAAAGTGGCCGTGGATACACCAGCATGTACTAAACCAAACTGTGTTCTGGTTGGAACAAATTGTATGTATTTGGATGGTGAACACTTGAGGGTTTAGCCACAACGAACTCTGCCGAATGCCAGGCTGAGACGCAAATTGACATTTGTAGTTTAATGCTTTCGAAACTGGCAAATACGTAATTGTTTTTACCGAGAACTTCCGTATGTCTTATGTCAGTAGTAGTCTACAGACTCTGCTATAATTCACTTAGCCGTATTAGTCAGTAAAAGTTCGTCTTATTCCAGAATTGAACCTTAAACAGTAAGAGAGTCGGTAGCAGAAATTGTTGGAATTCGTGCGAGCATTTCACTGGGGCTGCCACTGCTCGCATGGAAAAGTACAAAGATTGATTTGGCGGCAGTGCGTAGATGGAGCGGTATTCTTCGAATGGTTTTTATGTCGAAATGCTCTTCAATGCTTAATATCTTATCAGTATCCAAGCAACAACCGCAACCATCAAGATACCCGATAACACGTAGATGCGTCGTTGGCTCGTTTCACGTTGATGGTTGATCCGCATCAAATGCTGAGCACCCGCTTGAGCACGAACATTGGATTCGATGCCCATACTCTGCACGTTTTTTATATCACCCAACTGGGCATGAACTGGATTTGATGGTTGGTGTGTGAGAAATGAGAGACGAAAGCAAGACGAGAAAAAAGTAATTAAATTGACATATTCCGACGTTTAGCATCCGACGGCCATCATCATCTAACCTTTGAAAATCTGATTGATTTGATTCATCATTCCATGGACTGTTCCAACAATTTCATAGCGTTCTTGGAGTATGCCAAAATCAAGATCGACGGGTTGCAAGGTGGCCAGTGAAAACCCGCCAAATACAATGATTTCCTCTTCTTCAACAGTGATAGTGGGAGCTTGATAGGAAGCCTTCCGGTCAGAGGAAGATTCAGAATCATTATCAGATTCTTCACTTCTATTGGAAGAAATCGTAGAGGCTATCATACTTGTCAACGTCCATTTCTTTTAGTGAGAAAGGGAGAAGCGAGAGCTTCGTCAAACGGGCTAGTTTCGCACATAATCTAACGATAGAATCTGTTGATTGTTTCTGCACTCGGTTTCTCTTTGAAAAGCAATCAAGGTCGGAGAGGCAGATGAGTGTATTTTTGGTACTCAATAAAAAAGACTACGAGAGGAAATTCATGGTCAGCCGTTTTTCTATTCACGTAAGCACGGGAATCGCCATCGATTATGACTCCTCTACTAGATAAAAGAGAGCAGAGTCATCTCCAAAAAAATTGTGCTGTGACTCAGATGCATCGCAAATCAACTACGATAGTAATAATTGCTATCTAAAAGGACCGTAAGCGGATCAACACTGTCAACATACGAGGCCTTCAATTTTCTCATACATAAGATTGTTACAAATTGAAGAGGAGAGAAATGCATCACTCGAACATTCTCCACAATACTAGGTTTCTCTCGACCGCCACTATCGAAAGACAGGAGTATCTAAGTACACCATCCCTCGGGACAGCAGTCATTCTCGCAGCTAAAACGATTACAATTCATCCAGACGACCATTTCTGACTTGTCACAGAGAGCAAGGGGAATCGTACCGCTTAGGTCGTTGAAGTTGATTTGGAGAATGTCTTTAGAGAAAGACAATGATGTGAGATGAACCTCATCATGAAAACTGTTTCACAAATTCAACGCACTAGAAGAATCCGTTTCAGACACCTGTACTTACTGAGCGCTTGCATGTTCGCTACTTCACTTGGCAAGGTTCCTGTGAATTGGTTGGCTTCAATATTTATGTTTTCCAGCATGGTCAGCCGACCAATCTCAGTCGGGAGAGTACCACCAATATTCGATCCAATAATGGCGAGATAAGTCATCAAAGAGAGCTCGCCAATAGTTGATGGCAGATTTCCAGACATGGAACCAGCAGTTGCGAAGACGAGCGAGTCTTAAGTGGATGGACCGATGGAATGAACGAAAATAATGTGAAACGTGGTCAGTACTAGGAAAAAACAAATAAATAAATGCAAAAATAGGAATCGCCCAAGAAGATACCACAGTTCCGAACGTACTCATATTGGTGCATCCTCCAATTTCCGATGGAATGGACCCTTTTATGCCTTCCCCTCCAATAATAATTTCTTTGAGATTTGTTAGCATACCTACCTCAGTTGGAAGGCCACCTCTGATGCGCGTCTGGTGAAGTCCTAATGTATCTTCGATCGAGACAAGTAAAGAGCGTAAGCATGCATGATGGAATTTCAGCACGATTGACAACACTGGACCAACAGGCTTGGGCTTACGGAGGTTCGAGAACAAACCAATTTCACTGGGAATAGTGCCACTGAGGCCTGATTTGTCGACAATCAAAATTTCTGGATGTAGGTTGATTGGAATGAGCGGGTCGTAGGTGAGTGCAAAGCAGCTATTTAACGGAAACATTTCCTTTTCTTAAACAACAGCATAGAATCCTAACACAACGTACCAATATTTTTCCAATGCAAGGCGACTTCGAACAAATTACCAGATAGTTGCGTTTTGGCAACAGAAAAATCACGCAGCTCGGTCAACTTCGCCAAGGACGAAGGCAACGATCCCGCCAGGAAAGTATCTGTAAACGAAAGGTATTTCATGTTTGTCAGTCGTCCAATATCATCGTGCAAGGAAAAAGCAATTTCGTTGCCTTCAAGAGACAAATTTTCTGTCGCGTCACGGAAATAGAGAAGATTTCTTTAGTCAAAGTCAGGTCAAGCAAAACTGCATGATATCTAGATACATACCGAGATTTGTCAGGTGATAGTACAACGCAAAGGGAATGCGTCCTTCGAGCAAGTTGCGGCTCAAATCCAAAGTGGTGAGTTTTGTCAAGAGACCTGCTCGAACATAATGACAAGAAACGCACGAGGAATAGGAAATTTAGTGTGGCCTCGTATTGATTCAGGCTGCTGCAACCTCTTGTCTGTAGAATCATACCAGTCAATGCACAACACAATAAAACAACTTAAGCGTACCAATTTCATCTGGGATGCGACCACTGACTTTCCGAAATCCTAGATCCATACGAACCACTTCTCCTGTTTCTCGGTCACATTCGACGCCTTCGAAGTCAGGTTGGCACTCCATTACTGTCGTGTGATCTTCCCAAGGAACTATTCCCCGCCAACCTGCTCCATTGGTCGAAAAAGAGAAGACCATCAATGCATACCGCTGCTCCAACCGCCACTGAAATTCTTCCGACAGATAGGTGTTACTGGAGGACGAAACATCTTCCCAGCCCACACGTGCACCTGTTTCACGAAGGAGATCCAGAGTCGTATCTTGGTACACTAACCATTTGAGTGCTTGAGATTGCGGCGAGTTTGGATCGACAAATGCAGCAGGTTCCGATGACCGGGCCAACGCACTCCGAAAGAGAACAAAACGCTGTCGTCCCAGAAGCTCGTTTGTATCTGCAGTATCAGTCAAGTTGGACCTGGAAGGTCCGTCCTTAGTTTCCTTTGGCTGTACTACTACAAGCACGACAATCAAGAGACAAACCACGATGATAACAGTAGCAGCAATGCACCATAGTCCACGTTTAGCGAGAGAGCAGCAGTATCGAATGCGACTGGCGGGGGGACGAGGCTGGTCGTACCATCCATAAAATGCTGCATTTCCGACTCCGCTATTGTCGCCAGCATCATCATCATTGGTCTGGTTGTTCTCGCCTTGGTTGTCCTTACTAGTGTCGGTGTGGATGCTGTCATTCAGACCTTCCATGTTTTGCGTAGGTCGCATCATGCCGAGTTGATTGGTTTAGAATAGTCCAGTTGTGGAAACTAACAAGACTGGCGCTGCTCTGCAGAACCAAACTCTGTAGGTTGCTGGCTACAGTACTGCAGCCACTCTAATAGCTATTGTACTAGTAGTAGCTCTAGCAATACTAGAAGTTGACAATAGTTAGCAGTTGCCGAAATGTTATTCAAACAGGGACAACAGGTTTGCGGAGCATGATGAGAGGAAGGCGCCCTTAAATCAGACCAGTCATTACGGTCATTTCGGAACACAGCCGTAGAACACATACCAGAGCAACGTGAAAACAAAAAATTAACTTTGATCAAAATTTGTCGGCTGTTTTGTTTTACTAAATACTAAGTATTATTATTATACTTCTCTTCAGTAGTTTTTCTAGGTGCCTCTTGTTTCTGGCGTTTGATACAACATTCCTTGATCCAATGTTCTCCATGTTGTTCTTCCGACAGCGGAGCGTTCCTTCGAGTAGTATGCTTGTAATTGGCTCTGAATCTCTTGAATCCAGCGGTAAGGTATGAAGTTTCAGTTGAAAACGCCGCCGAGGTTAGATTGCGTGATCATCATAACCGTAGAGAACCCACCTAAAGAAACCTGTCATTATTATACCTAAGCACATGAGCAATTTCTCGCTTCGTTGTCGTGTCATAAAATAAAAATGAACCTATGTGCTGATACCAATAAAACCTACGGAGCGAATTTAGAGAATAATCGATCTGATCAACAAGAGCTCTTATGAACACTTTTCTTTCTTTCTATCCTCGTTTTCTGTAACGATATAAAACTAGTGATGAATATGGCTGCTGCGTAGAGCATTCAAATATTCAACAAAGCCAAAGCCCACAAGCGGTCCGACTAGCAGGCCGTCCATGCACCAAAGATATACAACTGTGCTCATTTTGAAGAGTGTGCGCCTTTATTATCCATAGTGCCTTGGATGCAGTTGATTACGAAAGTAGTCTCCTGTGCAGCTGCGAAACCATCAGAGAAGAGGAGTGTTCATTATTATTCCTGTAATCGATGCGGCACTGAATATCTGTCGTCTCCACGTCCTACACTCACAATAGAGGACTTTGTTGCAATTGGCAACGGTTTCATATTAACAGTATTTACCATATTCAAAATGTTTAAAATTTTAGATTGAAGAAAAATTTGAGCATGATTTTCCACAGAACATGTTTCCGTTTCTCACCACTTCTCATGTCGGCAGACCATCAGATTCTGTCAAGGTCTAGCCAGTTTGAGGACTCAGCTATTGTCCAACCAAGCTCATCACATTGTGTTTGCATGCTACGCACTATTTTGGCGACAATCTTCTTCAAGAACCAATCCACCGGCATGCATTCGAAATCATCATCAGTGGTACGCACGCACGAACGCACGCATAAACAAAATAAGCTCCTCCTTTTTGTTAAGTTTCGTTTATTCCTTCTTCTTTTGGGTAAACCTCAAAGCACAATATTTACACACCCCTACGGATCCTGGTCGTTCCAAGGAAATGTATTCGACGGGATGTCCCAGGGCACCACCACCGCCATCACAGATTGCCATTTCCTTTTCGACTTCGATGATAGGGACCTTGCTCACCAACTCATAGGCATTGGATCGCATTTTCCCCAATTTGTACTGTATCATGATGGTAGTGTAGTTATTTTAAAATTATGAAGCGGAAGGTAGAATGCGATAAGTCGAAAATTATAGTGGAGCAAAAAAAAAGCATACAATTCATCGGTTGTAATTGCCAAAGCGCAAAATGGTAAGCCCCAGTACTACAGTATTACTGTCTACAGCAGTTTCACTGGTTTCCACAAGCAACCATTGACTCAATAAAACAAAGGGCTGTATTCATATATATGTTGGTCTCCATTCATACCTTGGATTCATCGTAGGTGATATAATTCTTTGCCTTTTCCTCTGGAGTCTTGGCTACAACGGCAGGATCAAACGCAGTGGGTGATGGCTGTGGAGGTGATGAGGCAAGGGATCGGATTTGAACGACACTACTTGTAGCGGCTGCTGCTGCTCGTTGTTGAACAAGAGGCACAATTCGTCGAGCCATAAATGCAGAAGTAGGAAGACAGAACATTATTTCTTATTGGAAAGCTAGAGTAGATGAGGCGAATTAATCAATTCAATAATACTGTACAACTGTGAAGAAAACGATACGTATCCAAAGAGATGCGTTGTATGTTGTTTGTTGTTGTTGCTGCTGCTGCTGCTTTCAAAGAAACAATGCCTGCCTGGGTGACACACGAACTAATATCCAGGGAAAGATACCCGTATCATCGCCACTACTCCTCCTCCTCCTAGCTAGAGTAGTAGTACTAATCTACTAGTAGTAGTACTAGCTAGTACTACTTGTAGTACTAAACTACTACTACTAGCTACTAGCTAATAGTAAGCTCGTACAGTACTTTATATCATTACTACGTAGTATTAATTATTTTTCACACACCAACGAACCTAACACCTACGCACCAAATAGCACAAATCCACTTCAGTAGTAGCGAACAATGGCAGAGGAATATGAAGAGCAAATTGAAGCCGCCGAAGAATCCGAAGATACAACCAAGTTATTGGACATAATTGCTGACTGTTCGGCACACGGTGGCGATGAGGATTGGGCCGAAGCGGCAGAAGGAAGCCTAGATGCGCTATTTCGACTGGCGAAGAGTGGTACAGCTTCATCCTGTGCAGACAAGGCTTTGCCTGTACTTTTTGATTCGCTCAAGGCTTGGAAGGATGCGAATGATGCAGAAGCCATTGTCGAAGTAGCTCTGGGCTGTATTGTATCCTTATCCAAATCATACGAAACAACAAACGACGACGTGGCCGGCGAAAGCACTTTGGATTTGTCTCTTCTCATATCTATTCTTCAAAAATTTACAGATGAATCAACCGTTCAGGAGCAGGCATGTTTGGCCATCGAGGGGTTGGCTTTGGTATCAGATTCGTGCAAGGAACGATTCAAGGCGATGGATGGTATGCAAGCGGAACTTGTGGCAGCCAAGGAACGCATTATCAATGAACGAAACAAGGCATATCCTA
>Ga0100378_1005173_pt1 | contig 12006 bp, 14 predicted proteins | sample CryGeymeta201502_FD_81535 | JGI IMG/M metagenome (GOLD analysis project Ga0100378, IMG submission 81535) | Groundwater microbial communities from Crystal Geyser aquifers in Utah, USA - Crystal Geyser metaG 2015-02 | ecosystem: Environmental > Aquatic > Deep subsurface > Groundwater | place: USA...
AGCTTTGATATTTTTCAAAGTAGATGTAAAGAGGTTCTATTGAGTTTGGCATAGGACAGAGCTGTAGGTGTTCGAGTTGCCTTGGCTCATGCTATTGGGCCCTGGAGTCTACAGGTTTAATCATGTGCTCCTTTATCTGATGTTTTACAAGTGCTCGAGAAAGATTCAGAATAGTGTGTGGTGAATGAGCTCAAAGAGCCAAGCTAGCACCAGTGATGTATATGCTAATAACTATGTCAATGAAATCATTCCATCAGAGGAAGGCTAAGGAGGATCGGTCTGCCCTTAGCATTACCCTGAGGTTCATCTTTTTCCTGATGACTCGCTCTGATTTTTCCAGGCTTCTTTTAATGTGAGCAGCCTTTTTTATGTTTCTCATATTTCCGGCTAATTATCTGCAGTAGTTGGGAATCTCTGTTGCACTTCCGATTTTCACAAAAGGAAGCACGGGTCTCTGTTTTTCAACCTTTTTTGAGGCAATATCTCTGTGCATCTGCTGAGCTGTTTAAGATGATTAGGCTCTCTTCTTGGAAACCGCTTTCTCTGGAGTAGTACTCTCTGAGGCGGTAATAACAGGAGGTTACTTTTGATTGAAAGAATCTTAATTGCTGGAATCGATACTTTTTGAGTCTTAAAGCCAGGACATTTATGTGAGTAGTTGGCTTTCCATTTCTTGAAGCTAGGCTTCTCCCTCTTGCTTGATAGCAGGAGGCTTGTAGTCTTTGGGAAGGGAGGCCTCGATAACTAGACCCTCAATTTTAGTGTTGTAGCTGACCTTTGCTTCTTTGGTGTCACCCTGAGCTTCTTTTTGCTTCCTGGCTTCAAACTAAAGTCTGTCAAACTCCTCGTCTATGTCACACAGCCCTTCCACAGTTTGTCTCCCTTCAACCTTGTGATCTTCCACAATTTATGCCCACAACTCTGGGATCCCCTTTTTACCTCTGATGGAGCTCTTAACCTACTGACGACACTCATCAACATTCGAGAGGTATTTTTTCAATATTTTTTATTATGTTCCTTGGCTGAAGATAAAGTGGTGGGCAACTCTTCTGGTTCTGCCCTGGAGATCTTCCATTTTTACACCTACACCCTGCTCTTTTCCAGAGAGTTATCCAAATATTGCCATAAGAGCTCGCTCCTTGTCTGAATCAAAATGGTACCAAAAGATGTCCATCAGGACGATGTGCAAGTAATTGGAGAGTCTAGGAAGTTCAAAACTGTCGAAGTCGGTTTATTCTGGGATGCTTCTGTTGATGTTGGAGTAATGCTCTTCCCCCTCTGGAAATCTCCTTGATTCCTGCTCAAGTCTGTAGGCCCTCGTTTCTGAAACAAATTTTTATCGGACAATCAAGCAGACCATTGCTTCGTACACTGGCATTTGGGAGCACTCCGCAGTCGTTACCTTCTCCAGAGCAGAAGGGAACTTGATTTCATATACCTGAAAGCTGATATGTTCTTCCTTCAGAAAGCGCTCCATTCTCTCCTGTATCTTGGTGGTCTCTAGGACAACAGCCACTCTCCTTCGCAATGAAATTACCCAGTACTTGATCCAATGAAAAGTCGCTCCCTCTTTCTCTAGCTGAACGGAGGTTCTCAGCTCTCGGATATAGCTTTCTTCAGCCAGGCCTGTCTGAACAGGAGCCTTAATGTTTTACGGCTCTTGCATAAGGGCAAGAGCTCCTTTTCGATCGATGTTTCTGTGTCGGCCATCTATTTCTTTAATTCTGTGTTTTTGATCCTCCCTAATGCTGATCTTGTGAGTCACGTTGAGCCAGCTTATATCAGAAGTGGGACCCTTCCTTTAGAGGAGGTTTACGAGTATTGTATTTTTCAGGATAAAATGCAGCTACTTGTTGAACTTTTGAGCCTTGTATCGAGGTCTCATCCATAAGGCACTCCTCTGCGTTCCTTTTGCTATCTTGAAAGGATCAGTCCCAAAGTGGTGGGGTTGGAGCACCGATCCAACTGTCAAAATATCATCGACATCCAAAGTTAGTCGACCAGCCAGCAAATAGAGTGCCTTCTGCTCTCCAAACTAGCCGATGATCTTTTTGAGGGTTGGCTGAAGGTCAGGTGGAAGGTTGATGTCTTCTTGAGGATAGATCCACATCTCCGAATCATCACAGACCAGGCAATCGTACTTGCCCAAGGTGGACTTGGTCAGAAGGTGGGCGATATCCGCCAGGTGTTCATAGGGTAGAAAGTAGATTTTCTGTTCCTTAGGAGAGTCCCCTTTAATCTTCCAGACAAAGTCAGGGTGAAGAGACTTCACGTCTAGATTTCTGAATGTTAGATTGGGGCTTCCACTGAAATGGGCCTCCCAAAGTGATGTCATGTGCTTGCTCCCTACCAGCAAGCAGTGCCTCCATTTGTTGCTTTTCTCAGCTAATCTAGAAAGCTGCTCCTAGAGGTAGAACATTCTTCTGAGCTAGGGGTCATAAATCAGTAGTCGATCCTGAATCATCGACTCAGCCGTCCCTTTCTTACAAACATTCATGCTCAGCAGTTGGTTGATTTATGTTAGGGGAGGTTCTCTAAGATAAACTCTTGGCTTCAGGCTGGCTATTATCTTCTGAAGGGAGGGGAGCTGGTTGATGGGGATCTGGTAGGTCTTTGAGGGAGAGTCCCAGGATGCCTGATGTTGCTATATATCGAGGGATGTACTTTGAGGGCCAAGAGCAGTCCTGGATGTTGTGAGAGGTGTTCGGGTGGAAGGGAGCAGGTGCTGGGAGTTGTTTGTTAGAGGAAGAGGTGGTGCATGAAGCGATGATAGATAGTACTCTGATTGATGAGTAATACTGAGAGTGTCGATTTTTATGAGTCGTGGGCGTGACTATTGAGGCAGAGGTAGGTATATAATCATTGATGCCAAAGCTTTCGAAGTTCGGATAGGCCTTTGTTTCGTACGGCAGTTACCACTACGACCCAGTGTACTTCTTCCTGACCCAGAAACCAGTGGATACACATCATCTGTGTCCCCATCATCGCAGCCACTCTCATTTCCGCCCTCAGCTATATTCCAATCTCCCTCACATTCCAGGGTTTCACCCTCGGCATCGACGCCCTCGCAATCGCCATCGTCAGCTCTTACTACGTCTCCATCAACATTGTCTTCGCCGTACTTAGTTTGCTAAGCAGCTGGGAATGTTCGTGATGATCCTCCTGATGACGGCAGGTTGGCACTTCGCCTTTTCGGGAATGCCTGAGGATCAATTCCTAGTATGGGTGGTTTCCATCCACATCCTGGCCTGGGTGTTCCAGTTCATCGGACACGGGGTCTTCGAGAGTAACAATCATGCTACCCAGAGAGGAAGCCTGCTCTTCTGGACAACCTCACCCAAATCCTGAACGCCCCTCTGTTCGTGGTGGTTGAGGTCTTGGGAAAGCTGGGCTACAAGTCGTCGGAAATGAGCTTCTGGGAAAGCCTCATTCAGAAAAGAGTCGAGCAGTTCAGGCAATCCAAGGATATAAAATCACAGTGATTAACCATCATTACATCCTTCTCCTTTTTATCGCTCCTCTCCCTCCTCCTTCTCCCTATTCCCCTCTTCATTCTCATTTTATTCCTTCTCCTCCTTCTTCTCCTGACCCTCTTGCAACTTATAAGATTACTTTTATTTCCTTTCAATTTTTGCTGACAGGGCCTTCCTTTTGTCCTCGCCAGCCGAGGGACTATCTTTCTGCCTGAAGAAGGTCAACTATTAAGCGGTGGACAGTTTGTGGTGAAGGAAATAGGCCTTTTGTTTCAATCCTAATTTTTTTTTATGTTTCCAAAGATACCCCTGGCACTGGAAGAGGCTGTTGAGGGTCTTCACTGCACCTAGCCTCTCCTTCATGGCTTAGACGAGTCCTTTCCCTCCTTCCTTTTCGTCCAGCATTCCAACCATGTACCTTGTTTCTCCGGCATCTTTCTTTACGATCTGCTAGCCCCACATGACAAGCAAAAATTTAAGCTTTTATTGGAAGTATATTTTCTATATAGCGAGTGTGCATCCCACTGTTTTTTTGGAGCTGAGATGTTGTGCGAACATCTAAGCAAGGGTGTCTATGTGGGTGTTCAGAGGGAGAAGAATTGCCACACTGCTGCATATGCTCAGGGATAGATCAAGGATTGCGCCTAGAGGGGGCTCCATCTATGAAGGAAGCAAAGCCCCCTCTTCGTAGTACTCTGTTCCTCCCCAAGGTGGAGACATGTATACAAGGTCGATTTTCTCAGAAAAAATCTAAGAAGTGCCGATGGTGAGGAAGTCGTGGCAAGTAGGCATGATGTTGTTGGCCTGGTATATAGCAGAATTGTTTTTGAGGAGCTATAGCTTATGAGGGTCGATATCGTTGGCAATGACCTTTTTGCTGACAGAGGCTAGCTGAATGGAGTCTCCTCCAGCTCCACAAAACCCATCGAGGACCGTTGTGGAGCTGCTGGATATCCTGTTGGCAACATACTTCGCCACTGCCTCGGGAGTTACGCTATACCAGGATTCCTAGTCCAGCCTGATGCCTTAGTCGTACCTTTCAAACAGCAAGTGCCTCTTCCCCCAAAATTTTGCTACAGCCGGATTGCTCCAGACCTGGTGCCGAGCTGAACCACTTTCTAGGCTTTTCTTTTGCTGACTGAGACTGGTATAACTGGGCGTGATGTGGATGGAAGCGACCCTAAGCATCATTTTTCCCTTTGAGCCTCCCGCGACTACCAGTCTATTTTCCTTGTACTTGTTGATTGGCAGAGGGATCGTCTCCTTTCGCTTGGTAGTTCTGATACCCAGACAGTACTTTTAATACTCTCGCTGCACGTTGCTCCAGTCTTCAGCATCCTACTTTAAATCTTCCTCTCTCTGAGCCCCTCCTGACTCCTGATATTCATTCATTTATTTAATGTCTTTTCAGCCTTATTATGAATAATTATGCAATCAAAGCTGATCAGTCAGCAAGGTGATCGTCGCCGACAGCTCCCTACAAACAACCAATGCTTAGTCTGTTCAGTAAGTCCAACCTGTGCCCCTTGACCCTCAACAAGCGAATGCTCCCGCCTGCCCTTACCTCTAACTCCTACTTTCCCATAACAACTCCTTTCTAGAAGTCCTCTCTTCCGTCAGTCGCCAAACACACCACTAGACCTCCTCTGAGCCAAAACTTGCCTACCCCGAACCACTATTTTTCTTCAAATTTTTCGAGGGTCTTTTTTGCAGCTGAGAAGGAGTCGAAGTCGAGGACAACCCATCTTCCTCTGAAGCTGGGAGGCTGTTGAAAGTCGAGGTGAACGTAGGCTCTGGCCATTTTGATTCTGGTGGTGTTGGAGAAGAGAGTTTCCAAAAAGGCGGGGGTGGGCTCCACAGGATCTGGGAATTCAAGCAAAATGCTTTTGCAGTGATGTTTTCCTGAGGGTTAAAGCTGCTTTTGAAGAGTAGTCAGTAGGCGGTCGTACTTTTGGAGGTCTCCCCTGTAAAGTCCTCTAGCTTCTTTGAGGAAGGAGATGGCCTGATCAGTCGACCCCATCTGGTGAAGGATGCTGGCAAAATCTTTGAGGCAGGAATCTATCTTTTCTCCCTTCCTGGCAGCCTCGACGTACAGCATGGCCGCCTTGGGTAGATCTCTTTCCGAAGTCTATGCTGCTTTAGCCAACTCATAGGTGCATAGGGAGGTGTCTTTTAGTCGGGGCCTGCGCTTGGCTGCCTGTAGCAGCTACTGGGCTGCTGAGGTGATTTGCAAAAGGTTGCGAGTGGGCCTGTGTGACTTTTTCATGTTCTGCGTCTGCAATGTTTTTAATATTTGCCTGTTATAGGATAGACAGTTAAGCACTTGAATTCTAATTCACTTCAATCGATGCAGACAGGTACCCAATCCATCCTTCAAAAAGTGACCTCTGCTTTAGAAACATACATAAGCCTCCTCCAAAGTCAAGGCTACCCCTCAGCATAAATCATACGCCTCCTCACTTGCCTACTACCAGTGCGGTGTCCCCCGACTGATCCAACAGACAGCCTCTCTCTCATCAGACAATACCTATCCGAACATTCCGACCTCTTCGCAGCACTCACAGACTTGCTGGTCAACACTTGGGCAGCTATTGAGGAGATGAAGGATGACACTGTGGAGACAATTTCCAGAAGAGCTGAGAGCAGAAGGTAGAAGCTACAGGGGAGGAAAGGGCAAAATATACAGGAGAAGAAGAGGAAGAAAGAGCGCAGCTGTAAGGGAAGAGCCATAGCTCAGCTGCAGGCGAATGCAATGGAGGCATGGCAAAGGGCCTAGGTTATCTGATATATTTGATATATATGACCTTTTTGAGATGCTGTAGAGGGTTTAGGCTTATGGGAAAATTGATGTTCTGTGGTTGAGGGAGGGTTTTAATTTAAAAAGATTTAAAGTGCTATAAAGATAGATTAGTGATGCAGGCGCCAGTGATGGTGATGAACACCAACACCAAGAGAGAGAGCGGCCGGAAGGCTCAGCTCACCAACATCCAGGCCGCAAAGGTACAGCACTCCTCACTCAGGCAGTCTCATAAATAGTGACCTCGACCCTTGGCCCTCAATCCATGCTCAAAATGCTCCTCGATCCCATGGGAGGCATCGTCATGACCAACGATGGGTATGTCTCTCCTTAACACAGCAACGCCATTCTCCGCTAGATAGACGTCCAGCACCCAGCTGCTAAGAGCGTCATTGAACTTGCGAGAGTGCAAGACGAGGAGGTTGGGGACGGAACCACCTCAGTGATCATTATGACAGGAGAGCTCATGCTAGCAGCTCGCCCCTTCATGGAAATGAACCTTCACCCAACTGTGGTTGTCAGCGCATACTACAAGGCCTTGGATTTTGCAAAGAAGGTCCTCAACGACATTGCCAAGCCAATCGATATATCAAAGGACGAGGAGGTGCTGACGGCCTTGGGCAGTTGTATTGGCACTAAGTTCGCCAGCAGGTGGGGTAAGATGATATCAAACCTGACCATCAAGGCAACAAAGACTATATTGAGAGAAGGGACTCGCAACAAGTTAAACCTTTAGATCAAGAGATACGCCCGTATTGAGAAGATTCCAGGAGGAACTCTCGATGACAGCGAGGTTTTGGACGGTGTGATGGTCAACAAGGACATTACTCACCCTAAGATGAGAAGACAGATCAGAAACCCCAGGATTATTCTTCTGGACTGTCCCCTCGAGTATAAGAAGGGAGAAAGTCAGACCAACATGGAGCTCAAGGACTAGAACGCCATGTGCGACGCTCTCGAACAGGAAATGCAGGAAATCGCCCTTATGTGTAACGACATCCTCAAGTGGAAGCCAGACATCGTGATCACCGAAAAGGGGGTCTCTGACCTTGCTCAGCACTTCCTCCTCAAAGGAAATGTCTCCTGCATCCGCAGAATCAGAAAGACTGACAACGTTAGAATCGCCAGAGTTTCAGGAGCCAAGATCGTCAATAGGCCAGAAGAAATCCAGGAGTCAGACGTGGGAACTGAGTGTGGGCTGTTTGACATTCGCAAGATTGGAGACGATTACTTTTCCTTCTTTGTTGAGTGCAAGGCCCCCACTGCCTGCTCCATCCTACTCAGAGGAGCCTCAAAAGATGTCCTCAATGAAATGGAGAGAAACCTTCATGACTGCCTTGGAGTGTCTAAAAATATCTACACCGACCCTAGGATGGTGCCTGGAGGAGGTGCATCAGAAATGGAGATTTCAGCAAGGTTGAACGAGGAGGCCAGCAAATACGAGGGCATTGAACAGCTACCATTCAGAGCAGGTAACTTATTTACTATTTAGTGGGGTATGCCCTGGAAGTAATTCCAAAGACGCTGGCAACCAACTGCGGAATGGACGTGGTCAGGATCATCACTGAGCTGAGGGCCAAACACGCTGAGCTCGGCAACCACAACTTCGGCATTGACGGCAACAACAAGAAGATCAGTGACATGGGAGATATCAACGTGTGGGAACCCATCGCGGTCAAGAACCAGGTGATCAAGACCTCAATTGAAGCCAGCTGTCTTCTACTGCGCATTGACGACGTTGTTTCAGGGGTCAAGAGAAAGGAAAAGCAGCAAAAGGGAGGACAGCCTGGGGGCATGCAGGGCATGGGAGCAATGCCTGAGGCGATGTAGACCTTTGGAGATGCCAGAGACGGATGATCTCTATATATAGTCATAGTCCCATTTATCTATTGAATTTATCTATTGACAAATCTATTCAGCATACTGACAAGCCAGAGAGACATAAAAAAACCATTCTTCCCAAATCTTCTCTCTGTATTACCGGTCTCTCCAAACTAGTGAAGCTTACTCTCCAAGGCATTTTTGCTGCGTAAGAGTTTGTTTCAATCATATCATTGATTAAAATAGACTCGATAACTGTGGCGATAGGCAGCGACCTAGCCAGCACTCCTCAATCTCCTCAGCCTGCAAACATCTTTTTCAGACTCCCCTCTCCGCATGCCTGGGGCTTCCCTTCTTCTCTGCTTACTCTCTATCTAAGCCGCCTTCAGGGCCTTCTTTGTGGGCTTGTATATCTACTTATCCTATTGCTGATTCATTCTGACCCCTTTTGAGAACCTTCCTTCGTAGAAGTTACCGTTGCTCCACCTATAGATTCCCCAGCCCTCCTTTAGGTTGGCCACAAACCCTCCCACATAAGAGTCTCCTCTGGCAGATTTCCAATGCCCGTGCCCGTGCATTCTTCCCCTCTTGAACTACCCTGCGTACAGGCTCCCCTTTGCCCAGGTGTAGGTCCCTAAATCATAGGTTGTGTACCTTGCCCCTCGAAGAGATTATCTCTGTACTAGCCAGAGTAGCTATCTCCTTGCTGAAATTGTTCCTGCCCCCTGCCTACCTTGACTCCTCTGGAAAATTCCCCCTTATATATGTCTTGAGAAGCAGATATCAGCTACCCTTATCCCTCGTAAAGATTAGCCAACCATGTTCCCGAATAGAACGTTCTGTTTTCATAGAGGATTTTTCCCTTGCCCGATTTTTGCTAGCAGTTATACTCTCCCGAGTACACGTAGTCTTTTGGCCTCACCTCTAGTCCTCTCACCTTTCCCAGCTGCCCTCCCCGCTTCCTAGTTCTCCCCATAAAAAAGAAGCCCTGTCCGATGAGAGCAATACACTCCTCTCCTAACTTTCCCATAACTTCCCCTGATGCTGTTCTTTCAAGGCTCACGCTTTCCTGGCACCTCATAAACTTCAGAATGTCCAACAACAACTGCTCCTGTTGGTGTTTGTTCATCAACATGTATGAAGAGAGCATCTGCCACAGGTGACTCTGCCAGATTTGTTACAGGCTCATTAGTTAAAGGGTGCTCCAATCTCCTTCTTTGGGGCATGGCTCCATGTCAGTATGCCTATTGTGCAATTCCCTGATGAGCATTTATATTCCTTAAACTTTTTAGAGGATGGCTCTCTGCTATTGTCTGTCTTCCCTGCTGCTTCTGTCCTCCTCCTTTTGCTTCTTTGACTAACGGCTCTTCTTTTGGTTTTTGCTAAGAGTCACAAGACTAGAAAGAATAACTTTGAGTTATTGGGATTTACTGGGCATGATGGCGTTCTCTTCCTGGTCTGGAATTATCCGAAGAGTGTTTCCCTCTTGTCTTTATGAGGGGTCAACTTCGATTTCGAGGGAATCGTTGATCTGTCGAATGTAGACCTCCTGAAGGTTGGGCTATAAGGCAGGGTTCCTTCTGATGGCTGAAAACTGCTGTCTGCTCTCTTGAAATATCGATTGACCTCTGTTGAAAAATTATTGCTGTGAAGCTATTATTTCTTTATTTTCCTGTGTTCCTGCATTTCTCATACTGTTGATCTTCATGATGTGAACTATTTTACTCTCCAGCATGCTTTTCGGGGGTTCAATGACATCCTCATCCGAACGCTTTCCTTCGTGCTCGTTTTCCCTAATGGGCGCCAGTTTGGATGATTTAAGGACTGCTGACTGGAGGAGGGGGTGAAAGAGGGTCATTTTAGGAAGAGACTGTTGTGCCTGCTGAAGGGGGCAGCTCTTCTTATCCTGAAGGTGTGGACCAAGATGGTGCGGGTGGGGCTTTTAAGAGTTTTATTATGACTGCTGGGGCTGTATTTAATGGATGTGGATGGCTGGTCCATCTGAATTGGGGATGAACAGGGAAGGGGACTGGCTGTTATTGGGAAGGATGGTGGGCGGTGGTGCTCCATTTTATTCGTCCTCTATTTCCTGTACATACCGTGATATGCTGATTTGACGGAGATCTTATTCTTCAGGCTCGAGCTGATAGCTCTAACCCTGCATTTTCATCTCACTATTATATGGGCCATCATTGAGGACCGATCATAGCCATAATAACATCAATTTGCATAAAGACAATCATAACATCAACATCAGCTAACATCAATGCTTAAAAAATATTCAAACATATCAATTCCTCGGATTTGCCTCAATGCTGAACAAACCCGAAAATTATCAGGAATAGGTCAGCGCTTCATCACACTTGCTCCTATATGCTGAGGATCTGAGAACAGTCCTCTTTCTTCCTGAAAAAGGCGTCAAATTCTCTGGAATTGGTGTTCACCCACCTCGGCTCGGCCACATCACGCATTCTCTAATAGAAATATTTGCCAAAGTATACAGTCAGAAGCTGGTCGTTCAGGTTGCCTATCTACTCCAGCAGACTCCCGAGCTGCTCCTTCTCTTCCTTGTTCTCCTTCTCCCCTTTGTCCTCCCTCCTTCTACTCCTCTCCGACACCCTCTCCTTTTCTGCCATCACAAACTGCCCACTGGCTGTGATGAGGTTGTCGATGTCTCTGGAGAGGGCCTTGCTCAGCAGGACAACCATGCATCCGTATGGCTTTATGAAGTACCTTCCAATCATGGTGAAGTTGCTTGCCACCGAAGCTATCATTTTAAGAAGGTTGATGGTGCTCCATGCCTAGTGCTCCCGCAACTCGCATCTTCTATCAAATCTCTTATAGTCCTCAAAGGTGGCTGATATCCTCATCAGATATCCCAGGTAGGGCCTCAGGACTGTTGACAGCATCAGCACCTCTTTGCAAATGACGGTCTCTTCGGATCTTGTGGACACTGACCGTCCGCAGTAGGACTGTCCTCCTCCTTCCTTAGCATCTACGCCTCTGTACTGCTCGAGTAGAGGTATAGTTGCTTCCAGCATCACAGAAAGGAGGTCCAGAATGAGCAAGGTATCTATTTCAGAGGACTACTGGAGAAGGAGGTGAACAAAGACTGCCTGTTTGAGGAGTAATTCGGGAGAGTGCTGACTATTTTTCATGAGTTTGAGGTAGATGGGGGTCTGTTTGTGGGGAAGGACGTCATTGACGATGAGAAGTGCGAGTGTGCGGAAGGAGGTGGGGGAGAATCGATGTTCGTGGGTCAACCCTGCTTCTGTGAGTTTGAGGATGGTTCTTTTTTTATCTGAGGTAATGAGGAACTTAAGCATCTTGGACTGTCTTCGATTATAATAGAATCTGTTATGGCAGCATCTAGCAGTCCACACTGCTTTGATATTCCATAGACGGTGAGGCTCTGTGCTGATGTTTTGATGGTGATACTGATCGGGGGCAACTAATGGAGTTGTCGATAGACGCCTTCAGCAGTAATAAATTATAAGTAAGTTATTTATCGTCACTAATGTTAACAAAGCATCTGTCACTTATCCTACATCCGTCAACAAAACTGTGAAAAATTAAGGACATCAAATACGACCTCTCATCTAATGGCACTCTCAGCCTATCTAATTAACTTTCTTATATATGACAAAAGGATCACCCTCAGTCCAGGCTTATTCAGCTTAGGGACAGGATGGCTTCTGTGCTCCAGATCAAGGACTATGAGTCTTAAAGAGAGGCAGTTTCGGAGCAGAGTCCTAAATATACTTCCGGAGCTATGTAAGGAGGACCAAAGCCTTGGTGGGGCGAGTCGAAGGGAGAGGGCATGGACAAGAGCACTGTTGAGGCTGGCGTGACTGTGACTGGCTGATGTTTTACTTATTTGCTTTAATTTGACCTTTTGCCTATTTGCTTAATTAT
>Ga0100378_1005175_pt1 | contig 12004 bp, 23 predicted proteins | sample CryGeymeta201502_FD_81535 | JGI IMG/M metagenome (GOLD analysis project Ga0100378, IMG submission 81535) | Groundwater microbial communities from Crystal Geyser aquifers in Utah, USA - Crystal Geyser metaG 2015-02 | ecosystem: Environmental > Aquatic > Deep subsurface > Groundwater | place: USA...
ATATTAAGCAATACATAATAAAATATACTAAAAATATATAATAAAAATTATTCTAATAAATAATAAACTTAAATTGTAATTAAAAAGAATAACTTAATTGAATAAATAAGGGGATTGGGGATTGGGGATTGGGGATTGGGGATTGCCCAATCCCCAATCCCCAATCCCCAATCCCCAATTATACTACAATTATACAATATTATTAAGTAATTTATATTACTTTTATTACTTTCAATTAAAATATAATAATTAACATATATTATTAAAAATTATTTTTTATTTATATTTATCTAATGGATAAAATTGCTTTTAAACCAAAAACTCTATTGGGAATGGTTCTAGGAGGAGGAACTTGCTTATATATTTTGACTCATTCAGTTTTTAAAGTCGAACCAGGATACAATGCTTTAAAATTCAATAAAGTAACTGGATTAAAAAAGAAAACATATAAAGAAGGATTCCATATGATAGTCCCTTATTTTGAATTTCCTATTTTATATGATTGCAAAATGGCAAGTAAAGTATATGATGTTCATTGTGGAACAAAAGGTAACTTAGCTTTATAACAATAGATTTACAAATAATCGACATAAAAATTCGAGTTATTCTCAGACCTAATCTCGAAAAGCTAATGGACTTATACAGACTTTTAGGTCTTAATTACTCTGAAAGAGTATTACTTTCTATAGTTTATGAAATCGTTGGAGGAGTTATTGTAAATTACTTATTATTTAATATATTTAATAAAAACTTATAGTCCGGATATAATGCCTCTCAATTAATAACTCAAAGAGATTCAATTAGTTTAATGATTAAAAACAGAATTCAAGATAAAGCAAGAGATTTCTTCATTGATATGGATGATGTAGCATTGGTAAATATAATAATTTAATAATATAATAACTCTTTTTAGATTGATATCAAATTTAGTAGAGAAGTCTCAGATGCCATTGAAAAGAAACAAGTTGGTATATATACCGACTTAAAAATAATATTTTTTAAATAATAGCCCAACAAGAAGCAGAAAAGATGAAGTTTTTAGTAGAGCAAGCTCTTGAAGATAAAAAGAGTACAATTATAAAAGCTCAGGGAGAGGCTGAATCCGTCAAAAAGTTCGGAGAGGCTAACGCGATTAATACTGCATTTTTGGAATTGAGAAAGATCGAAACAGCAAAAAACATTTCAAGTTTATTACAAAGATCAAATAATAGAATAATCTTAGATTCTAACTCATTATATTTAAATTTACCAGCCATTGGGGCAGTAGATCCAGTAGTACAAAAGTTATAATTTGATGTGATTTATATGAAAAAATTACAAGGAGATATGAATTTATTTAATAATTAGCTAAGTTAATAGTTATTTACAAAATTAATATATTAAATTAAATAAGTTTTTAAAAGTTATTTCTTTTAATGATTATAAATAATTATAATATCATTTCTTTATTATATCTCTTTATTATATCTAATTAAGTTTTATATAAAAGGATTCCAAATTCACCAAGATAGCAGTATAAAAATGACTCTTTTTGGGATTTTACATTAAAAGCAAATGCTTCTCCAATTATACATACCCATGTTGGACCATTTTCTCTTTCCATCTCATCTTTTATCTGTTGACCTGCTTTCTAATAATTTTTTTAATAGAAATTAATGAATAAATTAATGATTAAGTATTACCTCTAATGCTGGTGAGTCTGAAATTTCTGTTAAATGTTTTTCTACAGCGGAAAAGATCTTTTCAGCACATTTTTGATATAAATCATCAGACATATCAGTTTTCTTTATTATATTATTTTATAATCTTACTTTTATTTCTATCTTTCTTTTTAAACCAATAAATTCTTTCTTTTCGCTTATTTCACGAACGTCATAGCCTGTTGTGTCGACTGACATTAAGTTACTTATTATAATAATTCAAAAATATTAAATAATAATAAATTATATAATATATTTTATCAAATTAAATAATATAATTGAAATTATTAGTTATTTAAAGCTTTATTTGTATTTAAATAAATGCAAAATTTAGATGGAGATAATCAAATTATTAAAGAAATAAAAGATAGCAAAGATATAAAAGATAATAAGGATATAAAAGATAATAATTATATACCTCAATTTACTCATTTAAAAGAAATTTATTCATCAGAAAAAAACATCAGAGAGGAAGTTATTGAGCCTACTTATCAGGCTGTTCGTTATAAATTTAAAAAGATTTATAATAGTGAACCTCAATTCTTTTGTAGAATTCCACATACAGTAACATTATATGGTGATCAAGTTACTGATTTATTTGATGATAAAATCATTACAACTACAGAGAAGGATATATTAATATGTTGTCGGTTGAATAACACAAAGAAATTACGATTGGAAATATTTGATGTATTGCTATTATTAAATTTAATAGACTTTATCAACTAGAGTAGACTATGAAATTAATTCTATGAGTTCTGAGGTTGAAGATTATCAAATCGAAAACTTCAAATATTTTATTTATGGTTTTGAGGTAATAATATTTCGATTAAAAAATAAATATTGTAATTATATTTATATTAGGCTGCGTTTAAAGCAACAAACCCAGAAAAACCAATTGGAGTTGATGTACTCATTTCTTTAAATAATAATAACAAAAATCAAGCCTCGTGTCTTTCGTCAACATTTTTAGGAGCTATTATAATCTCATTACATGTACATTTAAAGTTACAAGAGTATTCTAAGGATAAAATTTATAATTTATGTATTAACGAACTTCTTAGATATGGAATTAATAATCTTAAGTAAGTAACATCGTTATAACTTACTTATAATAATTATAATAGTGCTAATATATACTCTCAAATCTACTTAGAAAAAAACTCGTTTGCTATATACAATAGTCAAAGATCTGAACAGTTTAAAGTTCTAGAACCACTTAAAATCTTAATTTGTGAATCATGCACTCCTGAACCACCTTTAACATATGGTATCACAAATTATTGGAATAAAAGAATGGTTGAAGTTAGATTAGCAATGGCATTAATACTAAAAAGATATAAGAAGGAATTTAACCAATCAGAATTAAAGGAAAAGTCTAAGACTGTTTATAATTTTGCTAAAAATTTTGAGTTTAACTTTGAAAATATATATCAATTAATAGAGTAATAAGTATACTTATTGATTATTAAGTGTTTATGTAAAGAAGACTGACTATTTGTTTAAAGAGCTACAAGAAGAATTTGGATTCAGCTTAACGGATTTCCTTAGTGATATTAAGTATATTGATATGATTTGTAGTCCATTAAAGAAATTTAACTTATATAAGTAAGTCAATACAAGCTTTAATAATTTTTATTTATTATTATAAATTTCTTATATACAATTAGGAGAATAACTTTTATCTTTAAGGAATACGAAAGGATTTTAAAAAAGAAAGAACTTTTACAAACAAGTCAGCTCAACAAAGATATATTAGTTAAGATATTACTGAGTGATGATTTCAATAAGAGTAATGATGAATTAAAAGAATTTTATGAGTGTTTTAGTGAAGAAATAGATAATATATTCAAAATGATAAAACAAAAAAAGGTTAATGTTTATTCAAAACTATGTGGATTTGGCTGGGGAGGACCAGTAGCTATATTTGGTACAAATGAAGTTATTAATATGCTGAATACTCGATTCCATTCCGTAAGTTATAAGCAATTTAATATTTAATTTAATATTCCTTCGTTCAAGTTAAACTTAAACCATTTAGTATTTTGAAAAAAATGAATCTTCTCAAGAAGGTGAGAACAAAATGGTAAATTTCTTTATAACCGATGATATTAATTCATATTGCTATTATTGTGATTTTGGAGGATCAGCTTGTATTTTAAATCCTCAATATGAAGATTTTATGATGATAAATGAATACTAACGACTAACGACCTATATTAATACTTAATTACTAATAATTAACATATTATTATAACTAAATATTATAACTAAATTATTGTTATTATTAATTCCAATTTATTTCTTATATTTATATATTTTATTAAATATGGTAAAAAAGATGACTAAGGAAACGAAAAACACAAAGAAAGCAAGAAAAGTTAGCGAAGAAGAATCAAAAGAAGAAATTGAGGTAGCAGATCATCACGAAGAAGACAATGAAGAATCATCCGAAGAAGGACCTGATACTAAAAAATCCAAGTTAACAAGACATACCAGAACAGAAAAAAATATTGAAGCCTTAGAAATGGCTGAAAAGGTAATTAATCCTATATCATAATATTTACTAATATTTATATAATATAGAATACTGCTGTTATTTATATTGGTCATCTTCCTTGGGGATTTGAAGATACTGGAATTCAGAAATATTTCGAGCAATTTGGAAAAATTACCAGGATAATGGTTCCAAGATCCAAAAAGGTAATATTATTTATTTTAATTATTTAACCCTTTTATAGACAGGAAAAACAAAAGGAATAGGATTTGTAGAATTCGAAGATAAACAAACAGCAGAAATAGCTGCTAAAACAATGAATAACTACATTTTATTCGATAAAATTTTAAAATGTTCAGTTGTAGAAGATAGATCAAAATATAATTTAATATTTAAAAAATGGAAGAAAAAGTTCACATACTCTGATAAATACAAAAATTACCTTGTTGAAAAGAATAAAGATAAATCTACAAACGAATTAAAAACTTATGTTACAATGTTATTAGAAAAAGAAGAAGCTAAAAGACAAAAATTAAAAGAACTTGGAATTACATATGATTATCCAGGATTTGTAATTATAGTTTTAATATTTTAGAAACATATTGTTGATAAATACAAAGAAAAATTAACAGGTCAAACAACTCAAGCAAGTCATAAGCAGTCTCCTAAAGCTTTAATTAAATCTCCTGCCAAGGAATTAGTAAAAGCCCCTATTTTATCAGTTAGTTCTCCTAAAAAAGAAGCAAAAAAGTCAAAGAAAAATAAATAAGTAATCGAAATAAAAGAAAATAATAAAATAAAATACTATGAACTATTATGATACAAATATTATTTCATTATTTTAATATTTTAACAGCTATGAAATATTTATTACTAATAACATATTATATATTATTATTTTATTGATTAATGATTATATTAATAATTTCTTAATAAAATGAACCCAGATGTCCAAAAACAAAAAGAACGCTTTTTAAAAGTTCATGCAATGAAGAATCTCTCTTTAAAAGCTGTTGATCATTGTATTAAAGATTATGAAACAGTAGAGATAAGTGAAGAAGAAACAGAGTGCTTAAGAGTTAATACACTTAAGTTATATTATATTACTCAGAAAAATCCATTAAGCCACTTAGTTTATGAAAATTATCCTAAAATCTAAAACATAAATTGAACAAGAAGAAAGTATTAAGAAATATACATAATAATAAGCTATAAAAGTAAAATCAGTTATATTAGAATAACAAATAATTTAAATATTTTAATTCAAGTTATATGTTTTAAAAGTTAGTACATTTTAGTAATAATATTTGTAATAATATTATAGTAATAAGCATTAAATTTATTTTAAAGTATTTAAATTAGAACACGTAAATATATATTTTATTAATAATATGAATTTAAAATTAAATTTATTAATTTGAACAAAAAATGAAAATGAAACAAATATTATTACTATTTGCCATTTTTCTTTTAAGTTTTTCCAATATAATTAATGGACAAGACGACTTCCCAGTAACTATCTTTAATGAAATCGCTCCTCAAATAAGATTAACATCAACTGAAGAACTGAGTGAATTATTAAATAATAACGATATGACTTATGTATTATTCTATTATAAGTCTTCATCCAAAAACTCCAGAATTGCAGCTGGTATTTTAAAGCAAATTGCAGATCATCTAGTATTTTTAGCTGAAATTATATTAATTGATTGTGAATCTGAATATGGACTAACTTCGAACCCATGTACTGGGAATCTTCCTACTGACACTACTCAAGACCCTTTTCCACGAATCTATGTTGAGAGACCTCCTAGTTTTAAATTTAATCCTTATACTGGTGAAAAGCAAAAATATTCTGAATTTCAGTTTAGAGGAACAGAAGTATCAACAACTAGCTTACATAACTTTATAACTGAAAATATTACTGATTCAAAAGTTACACAATTAAATGAGGATAATATTGAATCATTCTTAGAGTAAATTTTATTGTTTTAATACTAATTTTTATTTTAGAAATAAGAATTACAATAAGATAATTCTCTTTACTGATAAGAAGAAAGTTCCTTTAATGTATAGAGGTCTATCAAGTTATTTCTACGATAGAATTTCATTTGGTCTTGTTTATAAAACAGACGTAGCATTAGTAAAAAAATTTAACTGTACTGCTTTTCCTGCTATATTAGTTTATCAAACACATGAAGGTTATACTTATCTTGATGCTCCAAACATTAGCTTTTACTCAGGCGCTCTTTCAACAAAAGCTGTTGGAGGATTTTTAGACTATTACTCTGTTCCTGAAAAGAGGTATATCACAAATAGAAGAAAAGATTTCAGACCAAATCATATTAAAAATGTTGATAAAACCTCAATTAAAGACTATTTGAAAAGAATGGAAAAAAGAAGAGTTGTTGTGTTGTTTACAGTTAATAATGATATCTCAAAAGAATTAGTTGACTTCGCTACAATGATGAGGTAAGATAATTTAGGCTTATACTTAATTAATATTTTAGTGGTTATTATTTCTTTGTTCATATGGTTTGTGATGGTGATAATTTGGATTTTTGTGGAAAGGAATTTAATATTAATAACTTCCCTAATATGAAACTTTATAATCCAGAGCATGAGTTAACAAATCGTATATCCCATGGAATTGAACTTCCATTATCAAGAGAGGATTTAAATTCAGATATAATATCCGAATTAAAAAATGACAATGTAAGAAATGGAAACGCTGAAAATTTAGCATTTGAGTTAGCAAGAGCCAAAAAAAGCAAAAAAGTTCCTTTACTTCACGTTTACAAACAGGTAAATTAATAATTAATTAATTTTACAATAATAACAATAACATTAACAATTATGTAGAGAGAAAGTTGCCTTCCATTCTATATTCTCGCAGCTAACAAAGACTTCACAGACGTTTACGAATTTATTAATATTGAAAATCCCACAAAAGCAATGCTAGAAGAATTAAAATTAAAACATCTACCCCAAGTCTTAGTTATGAACCCTACTGAAGATGGACAAGCTCAAATTATGCATATTCAAGGAGAATTGAGTTATAGCAGTATTTGGCAGTTTACTTACGATGTAAATAAATATAATATTGATTACTAATTATTTTTTAGTTAGTTAAAAGAAATAAAGGTCTTAAGATCGACTTAGATGTAAAACAAGAAAAGGAAGAAATAGCCTTAATTGATCAAACAAGAGATTTTACTTACAATTGTATTGGAAGAGAGAAAAAAGTATGCTTATTAGCTTTATTAGATGGTAGAACACATAATCCAGAATTCCTAAAGTCTTTCGAAAAACATATAAAAACTACTGAAGCTTTGGTTGATAGATATGTAAATAAACCATATTCATTTGGATGGGTTAATGCAACATGTCATGTAAGTTCAAAATAATTTATATTTATTTTATTATTATAGACTGAAGTAACTGAATTGTTTAATGTGAACCAGGATGATATTCCAAATTTAGTTCTATATTTCCCAAAACAAGGTGTATACTCAACACTTGTTGGAACTTTTGATGAAGAAAATCTAGGAATGTACATTGATAACGTTCTTGAAGGAAAAGTAAACCTAAATAAACTCGATGTTAGTCAAATCAAATTAAATAACTTAAAATGCGAAGAAATCAAAGATGAAAAAATTGTTGAGGAAGAAGATGAAATACTTAAAGAAATAATAGCTGAAGAAAAGAAAAAAAGAGAAGAATTCGAAAGAGAAAGGGACGCCACTGTTAAAAAGAAAAAAGATAAAAAGAAAAAGAAAAAGAATGACCTATAAGAAATGGAATAAGAAGCTATAAAAGCTATAAATTAATTAAATTAATATATTTATTAATAAATTTAATAATATTATAGTTTATATTATTTTAAATATACTTATATCATTTGTATAATTTAAGTAAATTCGTATATTAATAAGTATATAACAAAAAATGAAATTACAAGCAAAGTTATTTTTTACAATTTATTCGCTTTATCAATTTCTCCTAACATATTTGTAAGACCTTTTTCATCATATCCTACAAAACTACTAATATTCTTTTGCTTATTAATCAAAACAACATGAGGTATTCCAGAAACATTATACCTTGTGCATAGATCAGGATTGCTGTCTACATCAACTTTTACTAAAGTAAAGTTTTTTTTAGTATTAAAGTTGTTTACTAAAAGAGGTGTAAGTTTTTTACAAGGTGGACACCAGTCAGCATAAAAATCGACCATTACTGGAACATTTGATTCTTTTAATACTTTATCTAAATCACCGTTTTCTCCGAGACTTATTAATGATCCTTTTTTAATACCTTCACAGAAAGATTTATAATTTAAACTAGTAAATAATTTGTTGACAGTGTTGAATCGATTTACATATGCATTTGGCTTGAAGAAAAATTTGCTAATAGTTAAATAGGATTTCATTTTAATTTAATAAATAAGAAAAAATATTATTAATATACTAATATTAATTATGCAATTTCTATAGTATATTATAATACAAATTAATAATAAATAGTTTTATAATATATAAATATTCTTTATAATATATTGTGCTATATATAATTTTTTCGTTAATTTATTTTGACGCAGCTAACAATAGATTCTAATGAGTTCTCATCTAACTTCCAACAAAATTTTCTACATATTTTATTATATCTTCAATCTATTTTCCTTTTATAAAAACTTGCAAGCTTTTTTTCTCAAAGAATCGATTTTAAATCTTAATTCATTATCTTCTTTCATAGTATGATCTCTAGTTAAATTTTCTGAATTATTTTTATTATTTCTATCACAATTTGTTAAGACTTTCTTACTTAATTCAACAAAATCCTTAAAGTTGTAGTTTTCAACTTCATATACTTTATAATAAGTTTCATATACATTATATAAAACTTCATCTTGTAAGATATTGATTTCATCTTCGTACTTATAATAATTAGTAAAATTCTTTAATACTCTACTTAATAACTCTATACATTTTTCTAAAAATTCTAAAATTACTAAAACTTTTTTAAAATTGCTTGCTTCAAAGTGAATCAAAGAGATTTCTGAATATTTATTTAAGCTAATATAAATTTGTGAAATTATATTAAACGTTGACTCATAACCTTGAAATTCATAAGAAAAAGAGATCAAATTTTCATCTTCAAGATTCATTTCTATTTCATTTTTGAATCTTGATGCTAAGGTATTAATCAGATTTATGAATTCATCGTTAAGGATTATTTTACTTATAATCGATTTAATGCTATCATGATTTTCTTTTATTAAGTTAAACATTATCAAATTATCAATGTAACCGTTATTCTCATTGTAATTCCTATTATTAGTGTTATTATCTTTTTTAGATAGATATTTATAAGAAGAATCCAAATTAATACTTTTATTCTCTTCTGATATATGTGAATATTGTGATTGATTCAAATTAATTTTTGATTTAGACTTTGCAATACTAGAATCCATATTACTATTATCATGATATGACATACATATTTTAAATTCGGTTTATTTAATTCTGAAATAGAAATCTTATCTATTACTTTATCTACTCTACTGACTTTATTGAGTTTATCTCTATCTTTATTTGGAATATGTGCGATCTTAGGATCAATATACTCATTAGTCTCGCTTACATGATTTACATTTGTCATACCTCGAATAATAGGCATATAACTTAATACATTATCAATATTATTTTCATTATTTTTTGATATCTTTGATATTTTTGATAAATTTATATTGGAAATATTATTAGAATTATGCAAATAGACTGATACGGGCATTTTAAGATTAATATTGCTATTTAAATTATTATTTGCACTTATTATATTATTATCTAAGCCGACGCTTATACTTTCATCTTTATGTATATTATATCCATATATTTTATTTTCCTCTTCTTTCATTTCTAATTCCATCTTGGCTTCTATCAACTTATTTATTGGAGAATACAGCTTATCAATAAAGGCAAAGAGTTGGATAAATTTATTAATATATGTTGGGAAATATAAATCTTTAAGTAGTATTTTCGCAAAGTAATAAGTAAAATGATTGCAGTTTTTAGTAAAAGGATTATAGCTTAATCCTAGCCAATATATTCCTAAGTCACGTACTATTTTGTTAATATCTTCACCTAAGTAAATTGTATTTCCTAAATATATTTTTTCTAAATAAAGTTAATAATTTTAGATATTATATGTCAATAAATATGTTTAAGATTTAAACTACCTTTTAATACTAAAGTACAACACTCACATTTAAAACTAGTTAATTTAGAATTTATTCCTGATTCGTTTAAAAGGGTGTTTCCAAAATAAAATTCAACTTCAAATACTTCCAATGTTGTATGATATAATCCTATACCGAATATTTGAGTAATGTAATTAAATTTTGTAAAATGATAAACGTTTAAGTAAACAGGTTGGCCAACAAGTACTTCTTTTGATAGTGAGTAACTTTCTAAATCATATAATTTTTCTGATTTAGAGTTTAGCTTTCCTCCCATTTAAATAAATTACTTAAATTTATTGATTAATATTATTATTAAAATAAAAAAAAATATAAATATTTATTATAACTCCAATGTTTTTTTATTAAATAGTTATTATAATATAAGTTAATATTTAAAGATATTAGTTTATGTACCTTTAAATTAGTCAGATATGAATAACTTGTACCTAATATTTGAATTTAATAATAAAAAACGATAAAGGACTTTATTTAATAAATAAATTATTATATAATAAAATTTAATAGTTAGTAATTAATATACTATAATTAATAATTAATTGTTCTAGAAATTTTAATAGTATAAATCAGAAAGTCTCATATTAACAATATATATACTGAATTTTGTAATTAATAATAATTAAAAATAAATGCAAATATTTGTTAAAACTCTCACTGGAAAGACAATCACCTTAGACGTTGAAAGCTCAGACACTATCGACAACGTCAAAGCTAAAATTCAAGATAAAGAAGGAATTCCACCTGACCAACAAAGACTTATCTTCGCTGGAAAGCAATTAGAAGATAACAGAACCTTAGCCGATTACAACATCCAAAAGGAATCAACCTTACACTTAGTTTTAAGACTTAGAGGAGGAATGCAAATCTTTGTTAAAACCTTAACTGGAAAGACAATCACCTTAGATGTGGAAAGCTCAGACACTATCGACAATGTTAAAGCTAAAATTCAAGACAAAGAAGGAATTCCACCTGACCAACAAAGACTTATCTTCGCTGGAAAGCAATTAGAAGATAACAGAACCTTAGCTGACTATAATATTCAAAAAGAATCAACATTACACTTAGTTTTAAGACTTAGAGGAGGAATGCAAATCTTCGTTAAAACTTTAACTGGTAAAACTATCACCTTAGACGTTGAAAGCTCAGACACTATCGACAACGTTAAAGCTAAAATTCAAGATAAAGAGGGAATTCCACCTGACCAACAAAGACTTATCTTTGCCGGAAAACAATTAGAAGATAATAGAACTTTAGCTGATTACAACATCCAAAAGGAATCAACTTTACACTTAGTTTTAAGACTTAGAGGAGGATGTTAAATAAATATTATTTATATATAATATTATAATTTATAAATTTTATTTTAATATAATTTTGTCTTATTATATATAAATTTATATTATATACTATATTAACTTATATTAAAAACTTTGTATTTAGAAGAATTTATTAATTGAAGTAATAGTATTTTGGGGATTGGGGATTGGGGATTGGGGATTGGGGATTGGGCCCAATCCCCAATCCCCAATCCCCAATCCCCAATCCCCA
>Ga0100378_1005178_pt1 | contig 11994 bp, 13 predicted proteins | sample CryGeymeta201502_FD_81535 | JGI IMG/M metagenome (GOLD analysis project Ga0100378, IMG submission 81535) | Groundwater microbial communities from Crystal Geyser aquifers in Utah, USA - Crystal Geyser metaG 2015-02 | ecosystem: Environmental > Aquatic > Deep subsurface > Groundwater | place: USA...
TATCCCTGATTTTATTGTCCCTTTCTTTTTTACTGCTCAATTTCTAGTGCCAGTGTCGACTGCTGAGACTGTTTGTCTTTGCTGGGCCTTTCCTTGAGGTAGATCTAGGCGAGTCCATCAGTAAGCCCTGTTCTGATTCCCCTGATGTTTACCATGATGGGATCAGGAGCGTCTCTTTCGATCACTAACAGCCGTTGTCGCATATCAGCTATGCACTCATTTGTGATAAGGTAGTGGAAAATTTTCTTGTAGATCGAGTGATTTTAAAAATTGTCGGGAATCCTCTTGATTTCCCTCTACTGACTGTAAACTCCGTAGTTTTGTTTGAGTATAATGTTGACGAACTGGGGAGCAGCAGCCTATGGCCTCACAATCTCGTCTAGTCCGAATCTCTGGATTCGGGGGTGCTGTAGACTCGTTCCTGTTCCTGATGACTACTGCTTCTGAGGCTGTTCTTCCTCTCCCTCTTCCTACTGCAGCTGCTATAATACGTCTTTGTTCCTTAGTCTCTTCTGTTAGTCCGTGTCTTAGTTGGGCTTGACTAATTTACTGGGCATTCCGATCATTCCCTGCGTTATCTGGCTGTACTCCATCAGCTCTCTTTCTTTTTTGAGCCTCCGCTGCTCCTGCTATTAGAGCACCTTTTGTCTTTTATACTGATTTTTTCTCTCCTTGTTTAGGGCGCACCTTTCGAGGTCGTAGCTGGGAGGGTGTTCGTGCATGTCAGTGAATACTTTTTGTGACCTGGGATACTTTTGTGAGTTAATGGCTCTTCTTTCTTCCTTGTGGATCAGCCACTGAGGTTTGTTCATATCGTCAACTATCTCCATCTGCTTCTTCATGGCCTCCTACTTGCTCAGTGTGCCCTTCATAGGAACCTATCTCCTCCTCTATCTCCCCAAATCCACCTTTTCCACTAAATCGATCGTATCCTGCTTCGGCCTCGACAGGTCAATAACTGGAGGGTTCCTTTTCTAGTCCTCTCTGTGAGATACCAAAGGAGTCATTGCTTTTGGGGGGGGCTTGGCAGGTAGAGGGAGACGAGTGATGCCCGAGTGAGGTTTGGGATTGTCGATATCGATGGGCTGGACTTGTTGCTTTTTTTTTCTTTGCTGGAAGAAATTGAGGGATGAATCGGCTGTCCGAATCGGTGGCTCTGGTGGTCTGATTGATATTTCGAGTTATTCTGAGTTGCTGAGATCGTTGATTGAGCTTTTAAGGATGGAGTTCCACTATTTGCTAAGACGAGGGTTGCTCATGGGGTTTAAGTATTGGAATTATATGTTGGCCCTGCCAATTATAGTGTTGCTTGATAGTTATCTCAATCATGCAGATCCCTTGGTATTCATCTCAATCATCAGGTTGCTCGATATTTATCTCAATCATTCAGGACAGCTCCTCGCTCCTCGTCAACTTGTCCTTTATCAGCGATAAAGTAGAGGCCTTCTCAATCACCACCAACAACTCGTCTTCTCCAATCTCCGCCAGCTCGTCAGCCTATTTGCTCTTCCCCATCACGTACATCAAGTACTGGGAGGTGAGGGCCACTCCCACCTTGCTCTCCAGGCCTTTGACGTATTATTTGAAGGTCTGCAGTCCGATGCTGCTGGATGTCTATAGGACCATCACATCCTTGTCCTTAAGTACCATGTCCTTGGCATCGATCGTGTTTTTGATGTTGATGGAGTAGTCCTCAATCTATGCCTTGTTGCAGTGCCCATCGACACCTACTCTCTTCTGTCCGTTCCAGGTCAGGAAGCCAGACCAAGAAGGCTCCCGATCCTATCTTTTCTGACCCTTTCTAGCACTCTCATCTTCCTTTTCAACCGCAACACTCTTGCTGTCGTTCCCAAGTAGCTTGCTGAGAATGTCCTACTCTCGGCCTTCCTCTTGCTTCTTTGCTGGCTTCTTTTCGTTCCTAGAGTCCTTATCGCTAGCTAGGACATCTTTCAGGAGGTCGTGGATGTTGTTGTCTTCCTCCTTTTATTTAGGTGCTGGAGGATTGTTAGATCTTTCTGCTTACTCTGGCTTGTAGTAAGGATATGGGGGCTGTTCATAGTAGTATGGTGGTGGAGGGTAATACGGATGAGGCATGTATCCCATGGGATATCCTCGACCATGATACATGGGAGGAGGAGGATAGCCCATCTGATGCATCATTGGAGGCTTGCCCTGCTCAAAGTATCTTCTCTTCTCCTGGTTGTCATTCTGAAACATCCTTACGGTATGCGAGAGGTCCCTGTTCTTCATGATAACTGCCTCATCCAACAGCACAGCCACTTCTGCTCGCTTGTCACCAATTAGGTCCTTCCGACGACTCAGCTCTTGCTTCACCCTCACAGCCACTCTGCTGTCTTAGAAGGTGAAGATGAAGTAAGACCTGTTCTGAGAGTTGCTACTCTTCCTCATGTACTCCCCAATAACTGGAGCAAACTTTTCGACGACTGGCTTGATGACCTCCATTTCGACTGTAGCAGAGGTGATAGGTGGCAGTCCGATGAAGAGGTAAGGCAAGGGTGGTCCCTGTCGCTAAAATTAATAGTGATTGCTGACAACATAGGCTCTTCTCAGAGGGTCTGAGAAGAAGATTCTGAAGCCATGGGGGCTTCCTAATCTCTGAAAGACCTCCTCTGCTCTTTCAAAAGCAGTTGTTGCTTAGCTGGCCTGCTTGTACTTCACGAAGGCGAACTTAGGGAACATCTATATATCTTCGATGATGCCGTAGTAGGCCATCAAGCTGCCAAGATAGTTCTTGTCGAAACCCTAGGGAACACCTCCTAACCACAGCTATCTTACCATAATGTTGCAGGGCTTCTAGCCCACTATCTGCTCGGCTGACTGTGTCGGCGGCTGACTGCTGGGGAAAAAAGGCGGGCGAGGAGGAGCTTGAAACTGCTGAGGAGGATAGCCGAAGGGAGGAGGCTGGAAGGGCCTTCCTCTGTCCTGTTTCTTTCGCCAGTCGTCATGCTTGATGTTCATTTTCCAGGTGGGGTACTTGTTGTGAAGTTGTTGGATGAGGTCTTGCGCGAAGGCCTCGTTGCCGTAGATGGTGACGAATGCGTAGCAGAAGAGGTCGAACCTTCCTCGAGTGTTATCGCCCTTGATGATTCTGGGTGGGTTATGGTGTACTTAAGCTATTTGATGGGTGCAAGGGGCTCAATGATGAACTTGAGCTGGTTGTCTTCGAAGTCGAGAGGGAGCTGTCCGATATAAATTTTTATAAAGTCACTGCTAAATAAGTTGAAGGCTAGAAGAAGGACTGCGGGCAGTCCTGAAAGAAAGTTACAACTGTTATTCCAACTCACTCATAGTATAGCAAACCTCCCAGAAATATATATTAATCCATCAGATCCACCCACCCGCACTTCAACACCACATTGAACCATACCCCCATCTATTGACCCCTATATACCCTACTCAAATTATTTTCATACTCCCCAAAAATCAGTTCACCCCTAATCACTCTCCTGGCCTGCAGAACAGACCTCCTTCGCGCAGACTCATGCCCATGGCTAGACTTCTCTCCTTTAGTCTTTCAATGCTCCTCCCAACTTCAGTAGAGTTTCTGTGCTCCCTGCTTCTGCTGGTAGGGTACCATCGCCCCTCTTGTTTCAGTAGTCCCTCCCGGTACGAGTTCTTCTTCCTTTAGAGCCACTCGTGCTATCTTTTAATGAAATTATCCCAGATAACATCGTTGCTGGTGTTGCTCCTTGGCTGTTTTTCTTGAATTTTTCTGACTTATCTGGTCTCCCTTTTGAATTTTTAGTAAATGCTGAATAGAGACAGCCTTACCTTTTGTTGATCCTGTCAATCAAAGGCACTGTTTTCTCTTAGTTCCCATGTTCAGCTACCCTGTTCTAAAGGAGATGTCTACTCTCAAATATTGGCCTTCTTTTTGCCTTCCTTCCTGATCTATCATTCCTCGACTCTCTCGATCTCTCCAGAGTTTTTTCGAGAGGTAGCCTTACTGGAGTATAAGGGGCTGTTTTATAGTGTTGAGTGGGGGATTTAAAGTGTTTGCGTAGTGGTGAGTGTGCGGGGTAATCGGAGGGGAAGAGGTCCCTTGCGATGATTTTGATGTGCGCGATTGCCTGACGTTCGGAGAGGGGAGTTTCTGGGTTGTTCTGCATACTCGAAATAATAAATTTAAGAGCAGCCTGTGATTCAGTGGCTCCTGTTTATATTTTACATTCTTAAACATGAGCAATCAGTTCATTCCCGAGCCGGAAGAGCAGCACCCTCTTGGCTGGCTCAAAGAAAGTTCGCATCTGACCTACAATCACCACTCTCCCTTCTCAGACCTCTCAAAGGACCACTTCCTCGACGACCTCCTCAAACCTAACTACCTTCCTGCCAGCACTTCTCGGCATCGCAACCGCGGTAAGGTCAACTCTAAGAACTACCGGTAGAAGAAAAAGGGACAAGCTGAGCAGACCAAGAGGCAGGTAGAGTCCCTTGAGAGATAAAACTAATATTTGAAGTCACAAAAATACTGCAGGTGGTGCCAAAGACCCTTCGATCCCCCCGTTCTCATCGAAAAATAAGGCCTAGAGCTGCCAGCCTTTCAGAATAAACAAACATTCTACGAAAAATAGGAAAAATTCGAAGTGGAAGCCGAGTTCGAAAGGCCCAAGTTGGTAGAAGACTAGAAGCTTGAGCGAAGAGGAAAAGTGTGGATAGCCCTCGGAATGCTGATGCTCATCTTGGGACTCACCATTCACGGCCTCCACGGCAACTGCACAGGCATCAAGGAAATAGAGATCAAGAGGGCAGAAGTTGAGAGGTGGAGGCAACAGCTGAATTCAATGGACGAGGAATACTTGGAGGTAAAAATGAGGGTGAGGGACGAGCAGCCATCTCTGGGCAAGGTCGATCCTGGCTAGCTGAGGATAGTATACAAGACGGAGGAGGGTGAGAAGGCAGTAAGGAAGGAGGAGAAGGTTTCAATAAATAAGGAGCTGCTGCTGGGGATCCAGGCATAGCTTGACGATGTAGGCTTCTACCTGTGATACCTACTACCTTGCCCTTCTGCCTATGATGCATACATAATGACTCATCTGCTTCCATTCTGAGTTGCCTCTGTTAATTCTAATAGTATATCATTGATTTCTATTCGAAAATGAACACTCTATCTCACAACTGCCTTGGCTCATCCACCCTCAATGCCAAATCATCTAAAGGCTCCCTTCGCTACAAGGAAAACGTCGCGGCCATATTCCAAAAGCTGAACGCCCTCCAGCAAACCTCAGAAGCCCAAAAATCACAAATGCATAACATGCTCTTGGGAGACTTCGCCCAGAAAGAAAACAAGGTCATAGACACCAATAAAACCAAGACCATCCAGCTCAACAGCATCCTGAAGGCAGTTGCAGCTCTGGAGAAGGAGTTCCACAATCAGCAGAACGAGGAGTAAAAGATGAGGAGAAAGGTGAAGGCCATGATCGAGGAGGCCAGCAGATAGCTTGACCTCAACTTCGAAAGGCTGGAAAAGGAAAGAATAAAGGGCTAAAATAGCCTTCAGCAACTGATCGAGAGCAAACTTGAGTCCTTCGTCCTCAAAAGTAAGCATAATATCACTCAGACAAAAGCGCATGGAGCCCCAGTGTTCTCTTCAACAAGCCTCTCCTTGCCTAAGAAATCTAACACCTCAAAAAGGAGCACCTCGGCTTTCTCGACTCATTCGGAAAACAAGTCAACAGGTTAAGAAAGTAGACCGTTGCCGCTATGAACGAGCTTGGTCGGGCTATGGAGGAGTAGGTTAGTCAGAATGACGAGGAGCAGGTGACAGCATTTCTCAGGTCGGTTCATATGGAGGTCAGTAGCAAGCTCAAGGGTCTGGAGGAGCAGAGAGAAAGGACTGAGAAGAGGGTGGTAGAGGTCCTAGAGAGAGTCGTGGCCAGCTGCATTTCAGAGAGCCCCCCTTCCTACATCTGATTATCATACTCTTAGCTAACCTCAACTATCATACATTATTTGTTCCTCGATTCAATCAGGTTGGGTATTGTAGTCATCAGTCCCCAAGAGTGCAGGCAAAATGCAAGAGATTGAATTTTTCACGGAATAATTAGAAAACAGGATATTTCAGACAGAGGCGCCTTTTTTGGTAGCTTATCAAATTTATAATAGACTGGATTCAAATGCCTATTATAGGTTCATAAAGCAATAGGCAAAAATCAGGTAAACAGAAGGACAAAAAAGGACCCTTTGGCCGTCTTTCAGGAGAGGCCAGCCAGAAGAGTCGGCTGTTCAGGGGGATTATTTGAGATTTCGTATTTTGCCGATTTTTCTGAAGATTAACTGTTGCCGATATTATGCATTTATCTGAGCCTCAATTTAAGTCTCCAAGGTTGCCCATAATATTCTGAAGATCCGCACTCATTTTCCCTTCCCTCCTCAAAAAAAATGAATGAGGCTGCAGGCTGCCTTGTCCCTCTTCCGGTTTGAGACTCACCATTAGATCAGTCATGTTTTGAAAGTTGTGGACTGGGGAAGGGAAAAGGCCAAGCCGCCATGTTGACTCTATAAATATTTAATAATCCCAAGATGATCGAGGAAAGCAACCCTCCCATCCACACCAGAGCCAGAGCTCTCACCCATAGACTTCAGAAGGCCGAGGCAGTCATCCCTTAATCGACATTGCTCAGCACCATTCACGATCAACAGATCTATCTCGGACTCACCAGCACTCTCCTCACCCTCGCCAAAGAAGCAGGGACTTCCCAGCAGGCCCTCTAGGAAGTCTCTCTTGCCTTACTTCATTCCCGAGGGCTCAATACTGCCTCCATCCTGTCCCATCAAAATCATAAGGAATCCCATCAAAATCAGAAAGAAGATGGAGGGTCTTCGTCCAAGGAAAGGTACAACTGGTTGGAAAGGGGCATCGTGCATGCAGAGAGCCAGGCTCTCCTCTAAAAGCTATAAAGGTAGCTATGGGATTCTCGAGAAAAAGAGAGCCATTTCAGATGTCTACAAAAATACAAGAGTGAGAAATCAGATGAGCTGGCCCCGAGCACCACTGGAAGCCCCACTTCAAAAAAGGACAGGTTCAAAAGAATGCTGAAGGACCGGTCAAAGAGGAAGGTGGTGGAGAGTTCTGACTTTTTCCAATTTGAGGTCAAATAAATTTTAGGGAACAGCTATAGATATGAGAATGACTGCTACAGGGTCGTAGGATCCTTTTCGCACCTTAAAACGATTTTTGGACACGCCTCAGAAGCAGACATCGAAGCCTATAGCCAAATATTCAACGCCATCTTAGACAAGACCGATAATCTGGTGGTGACTGGAGGAGAGGAAGGAGTCATCAAAATATGGCACAGGCCTTCGGGTACCCTTGTCAAGAACATCAAAGGTAAGTCATCTCTGACTCAGGACACACAGATTTCCTCAACAAGCTAGAAATATCTCCTTGCAACAAGTACCTCCTCAGCTCAGCAGGAGACGGCCTCAGATTTTTTGACCTCAAAGAGCTGAAACCTTTAGGAGGTTGGAGGACCAACTCAATAGCATAAATAACTTCTTTGAACATTGACGGGCACAATTTGTTCTTGTTCGGATAGGGATCTTTCCTTTACGTCCTCAAAGAAGACACCATGTTGTCACACTCGCAAGGTACGACATCGATGACTCAGATATGCTGGAAAATTCCCACTTCTATCAATTCAGCTATGCCGAGCTGATTGAGTTTGACAACTGCTCTATCCTTGTAATCTCGATATCTCCCAATAAAACACACTTTCTGATTGGCCTCTAGAATGGTCATCTCCTGGTGGTCGAGATAGCATAAATTCTGGAAATATTGAAAATGAGCACTCCAGGAGAAGTGCTGACTCTCCCCTGCATTCGATCTCTGAAGGCCCACCACTAATAGATCATTTAAGTCAAGTGGAACTCCAATAATGAGCTGTGGGCCACGGGAGCAAAAGACGGAAGGTGCTGTTTGTGGTAACTTCACAGTGGAGGCGTCCAACTGCTGACCACCCTGACTGTTAACTCAAAAAGTCACAGAGGTAGAAGAAAAAGACACTCTTACTCCTGCACCTACATCTGTTGGAATTGCTCTCACACTCACTTCGCAGCAGGTTTTCAGGAAAACGTTGAGGAGGAAGACAGCGACAGAGGAAGAGGATAAGTCTTGGTGTACAGCCTCAAAGCACAGAGAGTCACCTGCGAACTAAGCAAGGATGTCAGTCAATAGTACGGAGGCATCAGAGCTATGGATGCACATCCCACATATCCGAACATTTTGCTAATTTGCGAGGCTGACGGGCACGTTCTCCTATTTGACATTTTTATTGGATGTGTGGTCAACACCTTTGAAGAGAGAGGATACCACATCCTGCACCCTCAGTTTCAGCTCATCCCCACTGAATGCCGTTTCACCAAAGACGGTCTTTCCTTCCTGGTAGCCACATAGTACGGTTCAGTGTCTCTCTACGGCTACGACTCTAAATACTTCTTCACAGGTGCCCCAGTTGAGCAATTCTTGCAGACAGACTTCCAACAGATAGACGTTGACGAAGCATCAATGAAAGCACTACCCAGAGACAGCTAGGCACTAGAGGATATCAATAATTTTCCCAGAGGATCCTTGCTGAATGTGAGACTAGAGGAGCATCAGAATCAGATCAAGGTATCCCCTCTCGAACTGGTTCAGGCTATAAACAAGAGGAGGGTTCCAGAGGAGCACATCCCTCAGATCAAGATAGACTAGCAGTTTATGCAGGTTATTGAAGCCAACCTGAGAGAAGCTGAGACGGAAGAACAGATATACTCCAAGACATTTGAGGAGATCGATAGAGTGAAGCAACTGGTTCTGTTCCACGAAAGAGAAAGACAGTTCTTGACTGTTCTCAACCTCACAAACTAAAAGCTCAAGATGCTTAAGCCGATGGTTAGCAACGCAGCATCAAAAGATGATTAATAAAGCGATCACCTTCCTGCTGTCAGAGGAACCAGAAAGCTGAAAAGACACTCGCAAAGGCGTGTACAGTACGTGGACGACTTTGAATACCCCTAGAGTGAGGAAGATGAATTCATTGCAGACTCAAACATTGACCACTAGATGCAGGATGAACAGGAAGAACTGTCAGACCTTATAGACGATGACGACGAGCCAAGAGCGAGGAGAAGAGAAGCACGGTCTCACCAGAGGAAGACCAGACAGAGCATTGTGCCTTCCTACGAGGACAACGATAATGATGAGCCATAGATAGTTACCAGAAGGAGGAAAAGGGACGTTTCGGAAGAACTGAGATAGCTGGAGAACGAGTATGCCCCAAGGAAAAAGGTAAAAGTGGACGAGGAGGAATCATCAGAGAAGAAGTTCAGCAGGCTGAAGAAGCACATCTCTGAGAACAATCAAGTTTAGGAGTCATTTGGAGAGTGTTTCCGGTGCCAACTGGCCAGAGCGACAGTCTTCTGCAAGAACTGTGACTACTCCCAGCAGTTTTGCTAAGAGTGTTCAAAGGTGAGAGGCCGGAGGGGAAAGGATAAGTTCAGCTGCCTCATTTGTCTGTTCCTTCTCAACATGACCCTCAACTAAAGCTATAACGTCAGTGAGGAAGTCTATCACACCACCCGCAGAAGCACCGATCTATACATTCCCCAGCTATAGGACAGAGTCAGGTATTTCTTCCAGGGATATGAGGAGTTCTTGAGCCAAAACATTGCCAGGCTCAATCCAGAAGTCTTTCAAAAAAATGAAAATTTCAGAATCCTTCCTCACGCAGAAGACCCAACCTTGCTGGGAACTCCTCTGTGTGAGGTCATCTCCATTGATTACTTCTTTCCTCTCAAAACAGATAGCGCACTCACAGTCAAGAGGACTCCTGGAAAAGGGGAAAAAAGTTTGGTGCAGATGGTGGTGGGGCTTAAGGAAGTGACGACTGAAAGTGTCTTTTGGGTGTTCTATTGGCCAGGACTAGAGTTTTTGCTGCCAGAGGAGGTATACTCTATCATTGCCCAGAAGGACTATACCTCATCTTTCAGAATCAATCAGTTGGCTTACATAGGCAGTGAGGAGTTGCAGATCGTGGAGATGTGCCCTATAGAAGACAGGTTTCCCTAAACAATCTGGAGGGTCATAAAGGTGAGAAAAACTGAGGGAAAAAGGCTGAGAGGTAACACCAAGGAAATTGAAAAGAGGGTCAACCTGTGGAAACTCATTGATGAGGCCAGCAGCATTACCTTTGAGTGCAGGGTGAGCCCGTAAGCAGAGGAACGACTGTCTTCTCAGTTAGAGATATGGCTTTAAGAGGAGGACTCGCCCTTCTGCTTTTTCAACGACTATGTTGACTTCTAGATATATCCTTTGTACAGGGAGCAAGTTCCAGTCGGCATGTGCCTCAAGACAATTCTAGAAAGGCTCAAAAATCATTACTACAGAGGATCGGCCAGCCTGAGGCTTGACATCCAGATGCTTCTTTAGAATTCCCTGGTATTCAACGGTCCTAATCATATTGTGACAAAAAACGCCGAGGAGTTGTGCTCTCTGTTAACAGCCCTTCTCTAAAATGAAGACGCACAGGTCCATCACAAATATGTACTTTCTGCATAAATGAATCCTGTAGATGTGGTTCCCCTCAAAGGAGAAGAGGAGAAGGAGCAGATGGGCATTCAAAACGGGCAGCTGACCGATAGGAGGCCCAGGAGGAAGATGGAAAACTCTACAGAATAAAGGAGAAGGAGGAGAGAGAGTTCGGACTACGAGGAGTAATCTGAGAGCCAGAGAGGTAGTTACGAAGGGAGAGTTGCAACAAGGCGAACGAGGATGGGAAATGGGAGCAGAGTTTACCAGGAACCAAGAAGGATGACCAGAAGTGGCAACAGGCACTGATTGATCATGCATTTAACACTATTTTCATAAATTTAGCACTATTACATAAATTGAAGAGATTGTTTACCTGAAACAAGACCCTTAGCTGGATGGTATGCGAATAAGATATATTGTCAAGATGAACCTATAAAATATAGTCAGCACGGTCTTTTTTGTCAATTGTGTTCTTGAAGTCAGCAGTGAGCACAGCCTTAATGAATGGGCTATTCATAGCATTGGAGACTTGATATAATGCTACCTGCTATTATACTATTTTATGAACGCATAGACTCCCACTTTCGACCGACAGCCATTCCAAAAAATATAGGAGGCATATTTCCAGTATCAAAAAAGACAGTACAGGGATTCCATTCTCAAAAAGTAATTTACCGGCAACAAATACTATGTCAGCTTCTGTGCCAAAAAAGATACGGTCCTTTCCCATCCCTGTCAACTGATTGTGCTCGTTAACGCCAACAGCAGCTACTTCCTCGGATACGCCCTCACCTCCTCAGGCTTCCCCTTCGATAGCAAGAGTCACCCAATCTATCAGTAAAACCTCCCCTTCGACAACATCCAATAGGTTCATGCTCAAGACAAGCACCTCATTGTTCGTCTCCAAAAAATATCTGAATAGTGGAAATTCAAGTTTGACATTGATGGTTTACCTGTCAGCTGGAAAAAGCTCATCTTTGACATGAGGCAAAGGAGGCTCCAAAAAGCAGGGTAAATTTTGCTGGGAAAAAGAGAAGGCAAAATTGACGGGCTGAGTGAGCATTCTAGCTAACACTAATAAAAGAGTATCTAAGACAGTGAAAAAGGGGGAGAAAAAGGAAGAAACGGGAAACAGTTGATAGGCGATCAACAGGAATATTAGCGAGGAAACAAACAGAAGCAGCTAAGTCATGAAGAGAAGTCGAAGAGAGTAGAGAAGCCTCAACAGGGAAGCAGTATAGTGGTGCCTGATTTCATCAGCAAAAAATAGCACATGGCCAACAGCTTATCTAAATTTAACGATCAGCTTTCTCAGAAAATTAACATCAAGTCTGCAAAGCTAAAGCCTTCAGCATAAACAGTGGAAAAGAATGACACAGCCAAAAAAGATCCGTCTTGCTCGTAAAAGAAGAAAAATACACACATTAAGTTAAAATTCAAGAAAGGGGAGGAAATAGGGAGCA
>Ga0100378_1005184_pt1 | contig 11986 bp, 10 predicted proteins | sample CryGeymeta201502_FD_81535 | JGI IMG/M metagenome (GOLD analysis project Ga0100378, IMG submission 81535) | Groundwater microbial communities from Crystal Geyser aquifers in Utah, USA - Crystal Geyser metaG 2015-02 | ecosystem: Environmental > Aquatic > Deep subsurface > Groundwater | place: USA...
CTAGAAAATGGAGAATAAATCAGCTCTAGTTGAGAACCACATTCAAAGAGGCAGCAGCAGTCAACGGACTCCTGTTGGCTCATAAAAGCTTATCAACAAGAGTGAAATTTTCAAAAGCCCCTCTTCAAAGATAACAAGGTAGGACAATTCCATCAAAGTAGCAAGGACACCTGTCAGTGAAGTTAAGCTCAATCCAAGGTTATCAGAAGTCGTGGCAAAGTATTCTGATAGAATTCACCACAGTGATAGAAAGTCTAATAAAGTTGAGCGAGCGCCCTCCAATAGAAATTACCAGCAAGCGTATCTCAACATTGAAAAATATTTTAGAGATGACCTGATCAGGAGGCCTTCCAGTCAGAATCAGAATTCGATTCCTAGGACATAAAAGAACCAGCAGAAGGTGTTGCCATTGAAGAACTACAACGTACATATTGATATTGAGGAGATGAGACAAAAACTGGTGAAGAAAAATAGAGTGGTATCAAGCAACCAACATCGTCCGAGCTGGTGGGGCTGAGTCAATAATTTTTATTACTTTTGTTCGTAATATTAATAATGCTGAATAAAGAGGAGCTAAGAAAACAGATCATCCAATATTTCAGGTCAGTCGGCTCGGGTTAAAACATTGTTCAGTGCATCAAATAGGCTCTTTTCCTTCATGAGCGATTCTCACCAATTGTCTTATTCGAGATGTATCTTTGGTTCCAAATAGATTATCCAGAGGAAAGCAAAAAATCACAAGCAACGATATTCGCAACTACCTGGTGGGCCACAACATCATGTTCGGTGAGGAAGAACTCAAGTACTATATGAACCAAAACGGGTTCAAAGCATAAGTCACACTCAATGAGTAATCCCAAATTAAATTAGATTTTTGGAAGCAATGATCCCCTACAATGCTGATGTTGTCAGGTAGTTCAAGCAAAAGTATCTGTAGAGCTTAGAAATCAGATAGTTTGATCCAGAAGTGGAGTTCATATTTTCGTAACTGATAGATAACGAACTCAAGTTCTATCGATCTCTCATAAACGTCAGACAGGACATCACCAAAATAGCCACCAAAAAACAAATCGAAGCCCTCATCAAAGAAGATCTTGTCCTACAGTCTAAGCCCAGGGAGGCAAGGAAGTTCCACGAAAGTTTCCAGAGCAAAAACTTCTAACTCAGCTTCCATTAACTTAGAAAATTTTTGGAACTTTGGGTGAGTTCCAAATAAATAATTCATTAATTTTACCTGCTGAACATAATGAGGCACCTGAGATCAGCCCACCCTTTTTAAAAGATCATTCTTAAAGGCAAGAAGGCAAGATCTCAGAGTGTATCGGCCCAAAAGAGGGCTGTATCAGCCAAGCAAAGAATTCCTGAAGGATTAACTAACCATAAAATCAGGGAATCTATCGAAAATGATACAAGTGACTACAAGATCCAGACAGGAAATAACTTCTACTCAGGGGCTAAGGGTGATAAGTATGAAAACTACAAACATTAAGTTTTCGATCACTACCACAAGGATCAAGACGAAAGGCAGAGAAGCCCACCTTAAGAGGAGCCCAGAAGAAAAGACAGCTCTAATCAGAACGAAGCCTTGAGAAGATCAAAGTATCAAAGAGACTCTAAGGGCATCGATGGCACCTACTTACTTAACATTTTGGAGGAAATCGTAATAAAGGAAGAAAGGCTAGAGAAGCTAAGAAAAAATCTCGCAAAGTACCCAGATTTCAACCTGATCAATCTGTTCAAGCTCATTGACGTCAGAAACAAAGGCTATGTAAATGCCAAAGACATTTATGACTTCACGAGTAGTGGAAGGGTTCAATACAACTACATGATTAATTTTTATGCAAGGTAACCCTAAAAATTGAGATTCCACGAGTTCTGCCTGATCTTCAGACCTCTATCGAGGCAACTCAATGAACAGATAGACAGCCGACAAGAGCACAAAGTTCCGGTATTAATTATTTAACCTAGAACCCCTTCAAAAAGGAAACAATGAAGCTCATCCTTGAGGTATTCTCCCTTACTGCAGACATGCACTCCAACATTGCCCACATCAAGCAAAAAATAAACAGCTCAGGCATGCCTCTAACATAATACTTCCGTTTTATCGACCTGTAATAAAAAAGCTACATCTCTGTTCGTTGCCTCCAAAACGCTTTAACTTAAAACAACATATTTTGTGATGACACCGACTTGAAATGCCTGATGAAACTCTTTAGGAAGAAGGTAGACGAGAGAATATCAGTGAATGAGTTTGTGGCTTTTCTTGATTTGTGAGACATTTTGATCCTTTTATTGATGTTATTATTTAAATGACGGAAGTGCAACATAATGCTGTTGTACTTAAGAAGAGCAACGAGGCGAGATTCATTCAGCTGTGGGGAATGTTTGCCAAGTCATAAGCCAATGCCATGCGACTCAGCTAGTATATCCAGTTCATCCTGGAAAGAGGACTCGTTTCAAATCGGACCACCCTCAAACATTTCTACAACCTATTCCTCTTGGCTACTGAAAAAAGAATGATGCTTGAGCCCTCATCTCCCATGGCAAGCAACAACGTTATCATATAGAAGACTATCAACAAACAGGAGTTTATCTTTCTGCTGAACGAGCTTGGAAAGTACTGGTACCATAACGACAAAAACCATCAGGATAAGGTCTACAATCATCTGCTCGGGGAGAAGGCCCACGTCGAAAAAGACGCCATCATTTATTCTAGAATGATGCCCATGGAGGAAGTCAATCGTAAAATGACAATGGAAAGTGCTATTCAAACACTCGTAAATTATGAAGACGAGTTCAGAAATTTATATTTGATCTATGTTGAAGAAAACTACTTTTCGCTGAAGAAGAAGGGAAGACTGCTACTAAATATGAAGGAAGTGGAGCTTCAGAACAAAAAAATGACTGCCGTTTCATTTATGAGGTTTCTGAAGGAGTCAGAAATGGTCCCTCATCTCACCAACATTGAGCATGCTCAGGATATGCTTGAGAAAGTTGTTCCTGCCAAAGAGCCAAGATAAACCTAGTTCTATCTGAAACATTTCCTTGTCGAGAACTACTCAAAGGATCTTGATAATCCTGATCTCAGACATGATGGAGATCCAGGTCTGCTTTTGTTCGAATTCATCTTCACAGTCGCTAGGATTGCAGTCGAGACCAGCAAGTAGATGGACAATGCCAAAAAGTCCTATGACAATATTCTTAAAAAATTTTTTAGCTCTTACCTTTTTTTGCGAACAAATGAATAGATTAAAGAAAGAAAACCTTTTCCCAACATAAACAAGACCTTCTTGATCAACCTCAAAAAGCTATATCAATTGAAGGAGGAAGAGGAAGATTCTGATTCATAGATCAGCTCGGAGGAATAAATCAATCCCTTTGCTGAGCTCAAAGGAAAACAAATGGAGCTGGAAAAAATGCAACCTCTTCAATTCAACGTTCCAAGCATGATAAAAACTCTAAATGGAGAGCTTCCTCCCATGCCTGAACAGATATCTGTCCAACAAGAACTGCCACCTCCCTATGCCCCCAAGTTCAAAGATGTGCCTAAAATCACCATGGGTCAACAGCCACCTCCTGAAAAAGACAAAGGAGGGAAGAACAATATAAAGATAGCTCCGAAGAAGCAGCAGTTGAAGAAGGGAGAAAAACCACCTAGAGTTTTCAAATTTATGGATCCAACAGAGCAGACAAAGAAATTAGGGTCTTCGTAGGATTACCTTCAAAAATTAGCAACCGAGCTTGACTATTCCCTCAAACCTCTTTCATCACTTGAGAGAGGCAATATTCCTTTGGATCCCTTTCCCTCGATCATCTCATAAATTCTCTATCCTCCTGAAGTCCCTTAATCTGTGCTTCCATATATTGAAGCAGCAATCAATGCTCACAATGAGGGAGGCTATGCTCTGGCGCTGGAAAATTACAACAGGGCCTATAAAATATGGAAGGATGAGAGCGATTTGAGCCAGAGTATCGAGATGTACTTTTAGTTTTCAAAAGGAGGAGTTTTCTTGTCAGCTGGCAAAGATGACTATGCCTTCAACTCTTTCTATAATTGCCGTTCCTTCTCCGAAAAGATGAACTATTTGAATCCTGATAGAGCACTGCCTTACTGCGGCCTAGGATAGGCTCTGTACAATGCTGAGGAATATTAATTAGCAGCTCGCTGTTTCCTCAAGGCCAGATAGGTCCGCTAAGCCTTGTTAGGAATTGAGTCTGTTGACACGGTCACAACCTTCAACAACATCGGCTGCTGCTTTTTCATGCTAGATAGACCTAAAGAGGCCTTGAGTTACTTCAAGATAGCTCGAGAGGTGCTGATTTCTGAGCTGGGTGAGTTTCACGAACGTTCGCAGACAGCTCGTGAGAATGTGGGTCTATGCAACAAAGCCTTTTATCAGAACAGCCCTGAGTATAGGAAGTTGTGGTAGGTATTTGAGAAGGATAGATTTGGCAAGAAGAAGAAAAAGAAGAAGAAAGACGGCAAGAAAAAGTGATCATGTCCATCTTCATTCATATCAATGCCAATAATATTAAAGATGGGCTATAACGAAAGTTGCAGATACAATAACTGCACCTGGCACTGCTGCAATTACAACGGAGACTGCCCCGAATGGTACAGCAACGGGCAGTGGCAGTATTCTGAATGCTACTACTACTATGGAGTGGACCCAACCCTCCTTGTCTGGACTACCACATGTGCTCTGGTGGGGGCCATTATAATTATCATTATTGCCTGCTGCTGCTATCGGGACTACAAGAAGAGACAGGAATAATTGCTGAAAGAGAATGGGGATTTTGAGATAAGTAACACCAATATGTTGACAAAAAATGTGATGTCGATCGGTAAACCTGACCTTCCTGTAATGATGGAGTCTGAAAATGGAGATGCAAATTAGAAGGAAACAATACCATATGTCCCTTACGGTTAGCCTTTACAAAGGACAAAGACTGTTCCGATATATGGAATAGGGTCTGCTGTGAACAAGGAATTGTAATGATCCAAAGAGGTTTTATCTTTTTGAATTTTGTGCTCTGACATTTAATTATAGTGATGTCAATTGAAGATAAACAAACCTTCCTGAAAGAATCTATCCTCGAAAGAGGTATCAACCCGGAAGATTTCTTCGAGTTCTGGCAAAACCTATAACTTGGTAACTCCTTCTTCACTCAGAGCTTGACGATGTTGAAATGGATCGCCTCAAGTAGATTGTTGAGGACTTCTTACATCAAATACCCCCACCATAAGCAGATACTGAGAATGAGCCAGAAAAAGAATAAGCTGAAGAGGACGAAGATTAGTTTAGCGATTTCCAGACAGCAGAAGAAAAAGAGCACAAAGAGGCCAAAAATTAGTATGCCGACTTTAACTGGGATTTTCTCAATGTTAAGAAAAATCAACATTAACAACTACCTGAGTCAAACAACCCTTCTTATCTGACAACAAACTCACCTCTGAAGGTCATTGATACTGATACTCCTGTCAAAAAGCAAGAGCAAAAGAAAAAATAAACTCCAGCCAAACAAGCAGTGAGTTATCAGCCCAAACAGTAAAAAACAAAGGAAGAAAAGAAAAAGAAATAGCCTTCTAGCTGGATATAATAAATTGACTAGAAATCAGAACCGAGAAGTCGCAAACTTCCGGATGAGGGGAACCCTGCTGAGGAAAAGAGCATAACTGTCAAGGAGGTGCTTCAGGCATCAAAGCTAGGGAAGCTAAAATGTTTGAAGCTGCAAGAAAATGTGTTGAGCCATCACACTAACGTAGAGATCTTTATAACTAAGTAACTTCCTATTGAGTATGTAGTGTTTAGGAAGTCGAGGATAAGAGCCAAAGCCTGATCAAGCAGCTCATCAAAAACTCAACCCATCTGTTCACCATCAAAACTGTAGCCAGGAATAAAAATCGTTCTATCGGAATCAGCTGGGAGGTCAAGCGTAAACCTCAAGATTTTGAGTGGCTAAGAAATACACTCATCAAGTTTTATCCTGGGCTTGTAGTGCCTCCTTTACCTACTCCTCCAAAGACCAAAGAAAAACTGTTTGGCTATCAGAAAAAATTATAGCACTTCCTTCTGGATTGCTACAGATGTCCTGAGCTTAAAAACTCAAAATATTATGAGGCATTTCTATCGTACGGAAACAGATCAGATTTTGAAACTTTTGTGAAGAACAGCACAACTGCCTCCAAGCCTCGTTCCCTTGACCACATCATCAACATGACTGGAACTATCGACACTCTGTTCAGCAATAAAATTGGGGAATATGGCATAGGGCTTCAAAATTATCTCACAAAGACGAGCAACCATCTCAAAAAGTAAGCCTGCATTTATAAAGCGTCAATCATATCCTGAATGGTATCAATGATGCATACGATACAATTTCGGACCTTTATCGGGACCTGGGCAATGAATTTTTGTAAATGTCAGACTAATCCCACGAGTTCAGCGAGGAAAAATGTTATGGAAGACTTGCTGCAACATACAAGCAAATTGCGGTGCTGACTACTGAACATTCTACTTTCTGCTAAACTTAAAAAGATTTTGTGGATGCCTTTATGAAAAGTCACTTTGCCTACTAAAAGCTAAGGCTATAAAATATGCAAAACTTAATTACAAAAAGAGCCACATTTGCAAGTGAGCTATCTAAAAGAACTAAAGAGGACGACGGTAAAGGAATGTTTGGCAAGCTGACCAGCCTATTTGGCGAAAAGAATGAATATGTCGATGCCCCTTCCTCTAACTATGACACCCTCAACAGTCAGGTCGGATACTACAACAACCAACTTTTGCAGGAGAGCATTAGGTGCATTGAAGGAATGATATAATCCCACATCAACCACTTTTCCGGATACGGACACAGCCGGATCGATAACGTGGATGAATTACAAAAAATATGGTCGAATCAGCTGGTCTAGCTCAGCAAATTGCAATTATCCAAATGATAACTATCCCATCTTGAATCAGTCGTATGTTGTTCTATGAGTTAGGATGGGTTTCTATGAGCGGTTTAGAAGTCCTAGTATTTATGAAAGCTTTTCGGATAAGTTTCTCCTATTGAAGTAGCTTCCTTAGAAATTTTAGAATATTTTTTCTTGTTATTGGAGAATGCTAATGTAGCCTTAAGTATTTTATCCTGTCATTCTAGTTTTAAATGTGTTGTCTTGAATGAACTTTCCTTTCCGGTCACCATAGAGCAGTCGTTTTAAACCTGTGAATACCACAGATTCCTATATCTGATGAATACTACCTTAAATTTGTTGTCCTTATCGATTTCCTTTTTGATACCCCGAAGAGTATCATCTATATGAGTGTACTCGATTCTTTCCCTCATTGTCATCTTCTAGTCTGGACTTTCCTACCTGTTCTTCATGCGAGAAGTGCTCATCCTGATCAAATCTATCAAAGACCTTCTTTGATGCTTCTGTCTTCGTTTCTATATCGGACTTGGATGTAGCTGAATAGCAAAAGTCTTTGTCATAGCCTCTTTATTGTCGCTTGCATTTCTATCAAGAGCAGAAGGGGCCTTCAGGGGTGAAGGTGGCTACTAGAGTAGTTCCTTGAGGTTAATTTATGATAGAGAAGGCCCAACTCTTTTCTTTTTGGTGCTGATAGATAACTGCCTGATACTTTTGCAATGGCCTTCATAGAGCTTTTTGATTTACTTTCTGCTTGAGTTCACAGTAGACCGGATCTTATTGAGAAACTACTCATCGACATCTTCACACTCGTACTATTTTCCCAGGTCAGCGTCTTTGAATACATCTTCGGGTGGAGCTATTTTAGCCAGGTCAATAGGGTAGTATATCGGCTTACGCTTAACAACTGGAGGGTTGCATCTGTTGATGAATTCCCTGTACTTTTTAGCTATTTGCTCTTTTTTGGCTTGAAGCTTTTTATATTCGAAGTTAACCATCTTTAAGGCTGCCTCGCTTTATATTTTTTTGTCATTGAGGCTGCCTATCTTGTTATTCTTCTCTGCTTAGAGCTTCATGGCGACTGCAAAGTGAGGCATGCTCATATTTTTCTTTTCTTTGAGGAGGGAGTCATATTCGACATAGTATTTGGCTCTTTTGGAGTTTTTGCTGTCTCTAGTCTTATCTATATCTTTTCTGATTTAGCGAGTAGAGACTTACGAGACGCTACTCAACTGTTTCACTATTTTCTTGAGCTAGTGCTCTCTTTCTAGCTCCCGGTGGGTTAGAACCTTCATGTCAAATAAAATATAAACATCAAGCATCACTTAATAAGTATATATGTCTAGACTGTCTCACCAAGAATCCTGTTTAAATTTGTCAACAATCTATCCTTGCTGAGACTCACTAATTTTTATAGCTGTATGTGGAAATCGGTGTTGGTTAGACGCTGACGATAGTGATCGAATTTCAATTATTATTGGTACTTATCTAGCAAATACTCGTTCATTGTTGATATTTCAGACTCATACTCCATTGAGGCCCTTTTAATGATGGAATCTTTCTATGCCTGAGGGAGGGAGCTAAAAAAATAGTTGCTAGGTTCTTCTTCTTTCTGATATGACTATTAGTATTCTAAACTCAAATGAGTCAGTTCGTCTATAATTTAAATTTACTCCTCCTTTATTGCCTACTGAGTGCCTTTCCGAAATTTCTAAAAGCTTTTTAGTGACTAATCATAGCCCAAGATTGACTCTACATTTTTTCCAGTCATTTGTTGGAGAGATGATATGCCTCCAAGTTGTTTCTCATTGAGCTCTTTGCTTACTTGCTTAAAATACTCCTAAATTTGCTCTTCGGCTTTTGAGATTTCTCTCAGGAAAATATTTTCCTGGGTTTAAGCAGATAGGCTAACATTTTTCTTGAGTTTGGCAATGGTTCTAAAGAAAAAAGCTCTGCTTTTCTCCCTCACAATGTGGCGTTGGAACTCTGTTCCGTATGTTTATTGTATCTCTTTGTACCTATCATCCTGGCAACTTCCCATGCACATACCTCTGAAATAAACGTATTGTAAGGTCCAAAATGTATCGATCAGGACATAATATTAAACAGGATCATTGATAATTTTGAATGAAGTATGAGTACATGAATGCACTCAGAGCTTTATGAAATTTATCGTCGGTCTTAGAACGCTCTAAAAAGCCTTACCATCTGTCAGGATCGATGAACATTTTGTCAGAAACTAAAAGACTCTCTAACTCCATGAATTTCCTCTTGTTCTCAGAAGTAATTTTAAATTTCAAAGGAGCATCTTTATTATTGGTCGAACTGTTGTTTGGTGAGGATTTTTTTGTGTTGAAGGTTTCCTGATCTTTTTAGATACCCTAGCTGACATCCAACTTGAGGCTAACCTTTCGGGTCACATTCATCGTGCTGTTCATGTTCTATTTGTCAAAGATGTCTTAGTAAAAGGCATTTTGCCGGCTATGGGGCCTGCTCCTAAGGGTGGCCTGCTTTTTACTGTCCTTCCCATCGCTTTTATACTGATTGACTGAATTAGTAGAGGATGGTACTCAACTGGGATATATTGACGTATGCTTTTTTATTTGCCTTCATTAACGGACTTGTATATTATATTAACAGATTTAAATAATAGAATGACTAACATCAAGATCACCATCAGAGATGTAGACAGTGGCCCTCTTCTTATCCAAAAAAATTAAATATCAGAAACTGAGCATCGAAAGAAAAATAGTTTGTATCAGCAACCCCAAAGAGACAAAGGGGTGCAGAAAAAATAACGATCTGCAAACACCACAAACAAAAATTCAAGAGATGATAAAGGCCTCAGACAAACAGGATTACGAAGCTCAGGGGAATAATAGGCGTATAGACAAGCTGAGAAAAAGATGATGGAAGACTTGGATAAAATGGGGAAAAGTAATTTTTTTTTAACTAAGATCAAGCCAGCCTCGACATGATCCATAACAGCAACAATATTCTCAAAAAACAAAATTAAATTTTAGAAGACAACCAAAGAACCTTGTATCAAATGGCTAAAAACAGCAACACAAAGCCAGAACAGTCCCAGTAGAGCAAATAGCTTGAGAATGTTTTGATTCAGATTAAGAAGGAAGTCAATGAAATGAAAAAGATCAAGGAGGAAATTGAACGATCAAGCAAAGAGTTCATGAAAAGTGCTGGGGATGCCAACAGAGGCAACAGTCAACAGCCTGGTGTTCCTAGCAAGATTACTGAGATGAACTCAAATCTCAAGCACCTAGCTGAAGCCTCAAAAGGTCAGCTTGAAGGTCTTGAAGACCTGGAAGCTATCAAACACCTCCAGAATTTCAATATTGAAGGCTACCAGCAAGCGATCAACAATCTGAAGAGACAAATTGTGCAGTACCAGAAGGAATCTTAGCAAATCGAAAGGTAGCTGAAACTCAGAGCAGCTAAGTTATAAAAACTATAGATCAATCCAAATTTTGACGAAAAATTACTTGAGCCTTATGAAAATTATCTAAAGAGAAAGGCATAAAATGTGGACCTCCACGCCATAAAGGATAAAATTTATGATAAGCTGGGTTACTTCGACTATGGAAAATTCTAATATGACACTAACCAACTGATGGCTGGGGTTAAGGGATAAATCAATGACTTCTACATTGTATGCAGGCAATATAAAATTCAAGTCCCCGATATCAAAATTGACCAAAAATAACTTCGTGGCTTGGACTTGAAACTTCCCAGTGCTATTGACGAGTTTAAAGCAGAAAGAGGAATCGACTTCAGTAAGCCAGCTGAAAAGAATAAGGCTGATAACCTGGCAGATTCCAGAATGACAAGAGACAAAAGAAAAGGTGAGCCTGTCGTTTCTCTAAAAAATGGAGGGCCTAAAATGCCAAAATCTCGACAACCCCAAGGAATAAGAGAGCTAAACTCGAAGCCTATCGACATGAGCACCCAGGTGAGATACAACAAGACTAATGAAACAAATCAAAAGACAGTTTTATAAAATAAGAAATAGAAGGAAAGAAAATAAGTACAGACCAACATGAGAAAGATGAAAAAGCCAAAAGAAGATGAGGATTTCGAAAAATATCTTGAGTACAGAGCAAGGGAGGAGCTTGAATTAATCTACAAGGAGAAAAAAGAGAGGCTGCAGAAAAAACAGAATGAACTGTTGGATTTCTGCAAAGAGGACGAGGGAGATGTCTATCTCAATCTTGATTTGAGGAATGACGTCAGAAGAGAAGTGTCAAGAGAAAAGAAAAAAGATGAGTCTCCAAAAAGATAACAGTAGAAGAAAGATGTTATAAAAGAGGAAGAAGAATAAATTCCTAAACTGAAGCCAATTCCAGGGACTGGAGGTCAGACCATCAAAGAAGTAGGAACATAAGTTCTCAAGTAAAAACTAAAAAATCTCCTTGGAGGAAATAACCTTCAAAGACGCCCTCAGCATGAGATTCCTCAGCCAATTCAGCCAAGCATGCCTCAAGTTCAACAACCTGATATCAAAATGGAAGGTGTTGCTGAAAATTTCTTGAGTCTTATCAACAACACTCTTACTCAAGTTAATGGCCAGCTCTCAAAGAGCATTCAGTCAAGATATGAAAACAGGTCTCTTTCTCGAGAACGAAGCTAAACTTACAGAAGATCTCCTCCAAAGATCAAAATTCCGAAACTTGAATAATTCAGGCCCCCACCTCAGTTCAGCATGCCAGCTTACAGCCCAGCCCAGCAGCAAACCTATCATCATCCGGTACCTACACCTGTTCAGGTACCAGTTTATGTTGAGAAGCCCAGGACTGAGCAACCAAAGATCGTGCCTAAGAATTATGACCACTTGAAGATTAAAGAAGACGAAGCAATGGAAGACCTTGAGATCAGTCAAGATAGCTACGCTGCCGATTTCGAATGATTTTTGCCCGATTGATATTATTACTGTTAAAGATAATATAAATTGACAGTCGATAAATTCAACTTTATGAGCCGAGAATTGTTGAGAAAACCTAAAAGATCGAGAGCATCAGTCAAATTCTACGGAGAATTACCTCTTCATGTAAGACC
>Ga0100378_1005190_pt1 | contig 11983 bp, 15 predicted proteins | sample CryGeymeta201502_FD_81535 | JGI IMG/M metagenome (GOLD analysis project Ga0100378, IMG submission 81535) | Groundwater microbial communities from Crystal Geyser aquifers in Utah, USA - Crystal Geyser metaG 2015-02 | ecosystem: Environmental > Aquatic > Deep subsurface > Groundwater | place: USA...
GATACAGAAACCAAAGACTGAACCAGAAACTAAGCCAGAGGAAAATGATAAGCCAGGAGATGAAGAACCCGCTATTACCGCCGAGGTAGAAGACGGAAAGATTATTGATAACGAAGAACCTGAGATAGTAGAGGAGAATAAATAAAATAAAGTTCTTTAAAATAAGTAGTCAAGTTATGTTTTGTTAAGTAATGTTATGTCAAAAAATATAAATTCCCCAGAATTTGGCGGGAAGCAAGACCAATTAGGTAGAGTTGAAAAAGGAAATAATTATTATGCCTTATTGCAGTATGAGGAAATTAGAAGAATAGAAGGTCAGATGCTGACGATTATTGATGCTTCGTTTACTGACAAAGAACAAAGGGAAGCAGTCAAAAGTTTAGTAAGAAGTAATATTTGGGATTGGGCAAGAAATTTAGCTATTCCTAATTGGAATAATGAGTGTCCTGTCCCAAGTAGTGGAAGTTGTAATTAATATGCGTAGGTCAAGTAAAAAGAGATATACAATGAATGTTCTTACTTGGAGTAAGGGCGGAAAACATAGAAATACAAAGTTATCTCATTTAATAACAAACAGAACTAATTCATTAAGAAAAGTTCACTAATTAAGACAAAAACAATAAGTTGACTACTTATTTTAGATAATTTTAATATAATATGGCAAGCAATGGATACATTGAAATTGAAAAGATAAAACCATATTCTAAGAATGCCAAAAAGCACGATAAAAAACAAATCCAGAAAGTTGCTAATAGTATTAAAGAATTTGGCTTTAATCAGCCAGTTGTGGTGGATAAAGCTGGAGTGCTTATTGTTGGACACGGAAGACTTGAGGCTGCGAAGTTGTTGGGGCTTAAAGAAGTTCCTGCGATTACGGTAGATTTAACAAAGGAACAGGCAGATGCTTATCGGTTGGCTGACAACAAGTTAAATGAGTCTGAATGGGATATGAAGTTGGCGATAGAAGAACTTAAAGGTTTATCAAGCGAAATGCTTGACCTTACAGGCTTTGACAAAGATTTAATAATTGAACCAGACGAAAAGGATGATGAAGTTCCTGCTCTACCTAAAAAACCTAGAAGTAAATTGGGAGATTTATATGAACTAGGCAACCACCGAGTATTGTGCGGAGATAGTACTAAGATTGAAGATGTTGAGAGGTTGATGGATGGCAAGAAAGCGGATATGGTATTTACCGACCCACCCTATGGAGTCTCATATCAATCGAATATGAGAACAAAGACCGATAAGTTTGCAGTCATAGAAAATGACAAAGTATTTTTAGACGAATGGATAGAAATGTTGCCAGTATTTTCTAATGGATGGGTATTTATTTGGACAACGTGGAAAGTAATAGAAAAATGGATTGATATTGTGAAGCCTTTAGGAGAAATAACAAATATGGTTATTTGGTCAAAGGGTGGAGGAGAAATTGGAGACTTAAAAAAGACATTTTTAACAGACTATGAGTTGGCTTTAGTTTTTAATAGAGGTGCTGAATTGGAGGGTAAGAGAATCGGAAGCGTTTGGAAGTTGTCTAAAGACTTCGCTGGAGACTATAAACACCCTACTCAAAAACCAATAGAGCTAGGGTGTGAGGCAATAACAAAAACAACAAAAAATAATGCGATAGTAATGGACTTATTCCTTGGTTCTGGTTCTACCCTAATAGCTTGTGAGAAGACTGGAAGAATATGCTATGGTATGGAATTAGACCCTAAGTATATAGATGTAATAGTTCAAAGATACACAGATTATACTGGAAATAAAAATATTATTAAAAATGGTAAAAAAACAATATGGGAAAAGGCGGAAGACCAACAGTAATGACAGTTGAAACAGTCAATAAATTAGAAGAGGTATTTGCCTTGGGAGGGACTGATGAAGAAGCTTGTTTTTATGCTAATATAAGTAAGCAAACTCTTTATGATTATCAAGATAAACATCCTGAGTATGTTGACCGAAAAGAACAGCTAAAGTTAAAGCCTTTTTTAAAAGCAAGACAAACGGTAGCTAAAGACCTTGATAAAACTGATACAGCTAAATGGTATTTAGAAAGAAAAGGTAAAAAAGAATTTGGTAATCAGGCTCAAGATGTTGTTCCTCCCTCGCAAATCATTATAAACGTGCTTGGAAACCCCGAAGCTAAAAAGCTATCAGAGCAAATGGATAAAGTTTTAATTAAGAATATCTATGAAGGAGAAATTATCAATAATGCTTCGCAGGATAGCGGACAAACTAGAGAACAATCCAGAGAGCCAGAATTATCAGAGCCAATTAAATAACGACTTGATAGGTCAAAACAATCACGTGGAGAAGCCTGACGGCGAAGCTCAGATGATTGTTTTTTATTCCGAGGATGAAGAAAAGAAACAGAATGAGATTGAAAATTTTGGCATTAAAGGTTTGATTAATAAAGTTAATCATCTTTTAAATGGATAAATTAGAACGCCTAAAAAGAATAGTAGATAATAATTACGCCGAAAGAGAGCGAGAGAGTACTAGACTAATGAAGCGTGATGAGAATTATAATCTAATTAAATCATCTCCCAATCTTAAGCTGACCGAGTTCTTTTGTTCTAAGCACCAGTTAGACTTTACTACTTTAGCTTATAAGCAAGTTAGCGGTGATAAGGCTGTTTATAAAGCTGACTGCCCTAAATGCTCGTGTGAGCCTAATTATTCGTTTACAAAGCGTTGTGAGAGGTATATTACAGATAGATTTAAAGACCCTTATTATAATGAGTCTTTATTAATAAGAAAACAGAGGTTTGACGCTAGAGATGACTTATTACAGCCGGGCGACCCAAGATTTAATCTTTTATATGGCGGCAATAGAAATAAAATTATTCAATAATAAATAAATTTATGTGGAAAATTGCTAAAACATTTCCTCAAACACCAGAAGGAGAAGAATTAGTTTTATTTTATTACGAGCAAGATACGCAACAGTATGTAAAACTAACAAGAAAGCATACTTGTCTTTATAAATACTCTTGGAATGGTTTTAGTGCTAGCTTTAATAATGTAAAGATAGAACTAATTTTGTCTAGCGTAGAATAATTAAATGCCAGAAGACAAGAAAACAATTGACCCGTCCGAATACTCAATCATCGCTTGGATTACTTCTAATAGTTTTAAAAGTGAAAAGGGTGAGGTGCTAGACTTTAAAGACCGTTTATTTCTTTTGGATATTTTAGCTGATTGGTCTAATAATATCGTAATAAAAAAGTGTTCGCAGATTGGCGGTTCGGTTATTTTTAATATTAAATTGTTATTTGCTTTAGCTAAATATAAGCAAAATATTATATATACATTTCCTTCTGAAACAGATGTTAACGAGTTTGTAAGTTCTAAGACTAACAAGCTTATTGAGCAAAACAGGCACATCTCAGAGCTTAAAGCTTTATCAACCGATAATGTTCAGCGTAAAGAGATAAATGGAAGGTTTGCCTTCTTTAAGGGGACTATCTCAAAGACGGCGGCGATTATGACGACTGCACAAATACTTATTCACGATGAAGCTTCAAGAAGCGATCAAAAAATACTTGATTTTTATCAGAGCAGAACTAAGGGTGTAGATAGGGCAAAAGAATATTATGCTCGTTGGTTGTTCTCTAACCCGACCACTGAAAAGGATTTGTTAGACCAAGAGTGGCAAAAGAGTGATAAGAAAGAGTGGTTTATAACTTGCCCTCATTGTAAGTTAAAACAATATCTCGTTTGGCCTGATAACATTGACTTAAAGCGTAAAGAGTTTATCTGTTCCTCGTGTAAAGGCGTGATTGACAGAGAAGTAAGGAGAAAAGGATATTGGGAAAAGACTCAGCCTGAAAGCTCTATCTCTGGTTATCATATCAGTCATTTGATGTGTCCGTGGATTACTGCCGAGCAGATTATAGAAGACAGCGAGAAAGACCAAGAGTATTTTTATAACTTCGTGTTGGGTGAGCCTTATAATCCGGGCGACCTGTCTGTGTCCCGTTCCACTATCCTTGACATCTGGACTCCGCAGAAACTTGAAACAGGCAAATACTTTTTAGGGGTTGATGTTGGTAATATTAAACACTACTGTTTAGGTTCGGATAAAGGAATAACAAAGATAGGCACTTTTAGAGAGTGGTATGAGTTAGATGACCTCTTAGACTTCTATAAACCTGTAATGGTTATTGACGCTATGCCAGAGAATAATATGAGTAAGTATTACGTTGAGAAACGTCAAAACTGCTTTATGTGTTATCTTAACAGGGATAAGGAAAAGAACAGGGTTATTACATTTGGGGAGGGAGAAGACATAGGGATTATTCACGCTGATAGAAATAGAGCTTTAGACCAGCTTATTAATGCGATGTTAAATGCCGAGTTCCTTCTCAACATTACAGCTGATAAGAACTTGAGAGAGTATATTAAGCATTGGGAAACTATGAGGAGGGTTAAAGAAATAGATGGAATGGGAGTTGAGAGATATATATGGACTTCAACAAATTCCATTGATCACTATGTTTTTTCATCACTTTTTTGGTATATGGCTAAAATGACTATCGGTGCTGGCGTAGTAATAGACTTTAATCAGAAGCCAGTTGAAGCTATTATTAGAAGGTCAGACGGTGAGTTTAATAATATTGGTGAAGCCTTAGAAGAATTAAATTTATAGTTATGCGTAAAAACAAAGAGGTAGTTGTTTATCTTAAAGAAGATGATGCACTACTATTCGTTGAGTTTCAAAAGTATTACGAAGTATTTAAAGCAATGCTTGAAGCTGGTGCTTTTCACACAATAAACGGAGAAGTTAAGCTAAATTTTAACTGCGACGGGCTGCTTATGAACATAGAAAAAAGGACTATTCTGTACCAGAGGAAGAAAGCAGAAAAAAATGCTTGACCAGAATTTAACGTAGTGTTATAATTTAATTAGATTACATTCCCTTACAGGAGGCGGAGAACTCCTAACCAAATGCGGGAATAAATTAGTTGCTTTACGGCGATTGATTTATTCTCGTTTTTTTATTATATGATAGATGTTTCAAAACTAGACGATAAACAGTTAATTAATCTTATCAACTCTCGCTGGAATGAGGGTGATAGTGTTTTTAGTATCGTATCTAAGACTTATGACAAGAATACTATAGCTTATGACTCAGATACTAACTCGGAAAGACTGCCTGAATATCTAAGACGATTACCTAATGACAAGCCTAAAGTGAGGGCTAACCGTATCTTTGCTAATACTGAAGCGGTTATTAACGCTGTTATTGCTAATCCGCCTAAACCTAATATTCTGCCAAATCGTTCTACTCAAGAAGCGATTGATTTAGCTCAATTACAAGAGAAGTTCTTTGTTAAGAGATATGAAGATAGGAACGTCAAAGAAACCTTAAGGAAGGCGTTAAGAAACCTTTACTTCTCTCGTCTTATGGTTATAAAAGTCTTTTGGAACTCAATGATTGATGATTTTGACGTTGTATCAGTTGACCCTCGTAAAATCAGAGTATCGCCTAAGTGTACTAAGGAGGAGGAAAGTGAATACTGTATTGAAGAGGTAGAAGCTGATTTAATTACATTATTGGGCAGGTTTTCGTCTAAGAAAGCGGAGATTTTAGAGAAGTTCTCATATAAGACTGAAGAAGACGCTTATATTAACAATCCTAAATGTGTTTATAAAGAATGTTGGATTGATAACCGGCTTGTTTGTAAATACAACGACTTAATCCTTTCAAATATCCGTAATCCTTATTGGGATTGGGACGGGATGATTTTAACTGAAGAAGAGCAGAATACTTTAGCTTCTAATCCAGAGAAACGAAAGAGTACACTTGAAGGTGCTTACTCAGACCAGTATAATCGCCAACCTGAAACCACAGAAGGGGCAACAGAGGGCGATGAGGACGAAAGTGGTATAAACACTAAGAACTACTTCTTTAATCATTTTAACTACGTTAGAAAGCCTTACATCTTTGCTACTATTTTAAATAACGAAAACTCTCCTATTGGTCGCACTTCGTTTATTGAAGAATCTGCTTCTTTACAGGAAAATGTAGATAGACGCAAGCAACAAATCCACGATAACGCCGATATGATGAATGGGCTACTTAAAGTTGACTCGTCTGTCGTGTCTTCTAAAGCAGGAGCTCAAAAGATAAGACGAGATATAGCCGCTGGATTTATTTGGGGTAAAGGAGTAGTTAGTGGAGTGGCGATTGACACAGGTTCTTCACTCCCTGGCTTTATAATGGAAGATATGATTGATAGCAGAAATGAGATAGATAATATAATGGCGGCTTCCTCGGCTTTTAGAGGGGAAAGACAAGGTCAAGAAACTAAGGCCGGTCGCCTTGCCTTAATAGAGCAATCTTATCTACGCTTAAATGAGCTGGTTCAAGTAATAGATTATGTCTGTCAAGAAATGTTTAACTGGATGTATCATTTAGCTAAGGTTAAATACACTGAAACTCACTATGCTAAAGAAATGGGCGAAGATAACGCTTTAAAGGTTATTGAATTACAACGTAATGACTTTGAGGACGGAGTAGAAGTTAAGGTTATTAGTGGCAAAACTCTTCCAGAAGATAGACAGTTTAAAATGGAACAAGCTCAAGCTGATGTTCAGAAAGGAATTATTGCCCCGATTGATTACTTTAAGACTGCTGGTTATGACAATCCAAGCGAAACCGCTCAGAACGCTGTTAAGTTTCAACTTAATCCAGCTGTCGCAGTTGGTATTAGTCCTGAAGAACTGGCTCAATTAGTGCCACCGCAAGAGTCTGAGAAGAAACCGCCTAGTGCTTCTATTAGTTTTAAAGACCTTCCGCTGGACGGGCAAATACAATTGGCGGAGCAGGCAGGAATACAACTAAATCCAGAATTAGCTTTAGCCGATAATCTCTCTAAAAGAGAAAATAGTAAAAAACCAGAGCCAATAATAAAAGAAGATAAAACAATTAAAGATAAAGTTTAGGTTTTTGACTCCTAGTCTAGCGGAATCCAAGATTAGGGGCTAACAACTTAATAGACCAAGCGGTTGCTTTTCAGTCTAATGACCAAGTTAAGCAAATGGCAGTCAAAATAAAAGTATGTTGATTGAAGGAAACATTGACGTATCTAGTGTGTCAGAGCTTAGTGGAGTAGTCCCAGAAGAAATTAAGGAAACTCCAGAAACTCCTGAGAGCAGTTCTGAAGAAGAACCAAGCACTGAGGAAACGCCTGAAACACCAGAAACGCCAGAGGTTGCGGAAACACCGGAACCAGTGAAAGATTTATACGAACTTCCTGACGGAAGAAAAGTAGATGCTGAAACTCTTACTAAAGAGTGGAAGGAAAACTTTTTGCCCGATTATACCAGGAAGTCGCAAGAACTTTCCAAACTAACTAAAACTAACGAACCTAAACCTCAAGAAAGAGGAGCTGATTGGGTGCCTGAAAGTTATGCTGAGATAGTAAAAGTCGCTAAAGAAGAAGCGATTAATCAAATTATTTCGGAACAACAAACCAAAACACAGCAACAACAAGAAGCGGAAAAACTTATTACTTCTCAACTAGAGGAGATTAAAAAGGAAAGTCCGACAATTGATGAAGCTAAGTTATTTCAGCACGCTAATAAATACCAATTCTCCGACCTTAAACTCGCCTTTCAGAATATGAAGGAGATGAATATGGTCGCTAAGAATACCGAGAAAATAGTCCAGAAGAATATCGCTGCCAGAAAAGATGAACCAGTAGCTGGAAAGCCGTCTGGTAAACCTGCGGAAAGCGGTATTGAATGGTCCGGAGTACAATCTCGTGGTGGTTTATCAGCCCTTGAGTATTTACAGAGTTTAGAAAAATAAAACTATGCAATTTTCAAGTGCGGTCACTACGACCACAAGAGAGCATATAGTACCCCGTGTCTTTGATACTGTGACTAAAGGCTCTCCATTATTAATGATGTTGTTAAGAAACGCTAAGCCGTGGAAGAGCGGTTATCGCTATGATAATATCTTTAAGTTTAAAGATTCTACCAATGGCGGTAATATCGGTATTGCTGATCAATTAGACACTGATAGACAAGATGTCCGTGTTAAAGGTAATTTTGAAGTTAAAGGTGCTTATAAGCCAGTTGTTGTTGCTAACATTGAGGAAGTGTTAAACGCTGGTGATGAACAGGTTGTTAATTTACTAGAAGCCGAGTTTGACTCTCAAGCTCAATCTCTTTGTAATTTAATGGCTGAAAATCTTTATACTGGAACTGGTACAGGTACTTCTTGGGATTCAATTGCTAACGCAGCAGATGACAGTACAAATTATTCAACCTATGCTGGTTTATCTCGTTCCACTTATCCAACTCTTGATGGTTACTACTTAGCTTCTGCTGGTGCTTTGACTTTAAACAAGTTAGCAACTGCTTATGACTCAGTAGAAATCGGAATTGATAAGCCTAGCGTAATTGCTACGACTAAGACTTTATGGAGTGCTTACGAAGCTCTTTTAACTCCGACTGTAAGAGCTGGTTATTCCCAGAGTGGTTATCCTCGTATGGACAACTACGGTATCGTTCCTAAAGGTGATGCCTTAGCTGGTAATCAGGGCTTTGATGCCCTATTTTTCCGTGGCACACCGATTATTAAAGATGAACAATGCCCATCTGGTAAAATGTTCTTGGTTAATACCAATTACTTCGGATTTAAGGGAGTTGATATGAGCAAAATTCAGGGTGTTGAAAAGCTAAACTTTAAGAAGACTTCTGACGGCGTTCCTATGGGAGTACCGGGCAGAGTTCCGTCTACTTTAGGGTTCAACTTCCGTATCTTTATGTCACCTGTTGACCAGTTGGCTAAAGTCGGTCACCTTTTGTACTTTGGTAACTTCACTTCTGAAAACCCACGTCTACAAGGACAAATGAGCGGACTTACAGCTTAGTTTAATTCACTAAAGACCTTTGACCTGAGGGGGAGCTTAAAAACTCCCCTATCGGAGAGGGCAAAATAATATGAACTTAGAAGAATTTATCCCAGGAGTAAAATATAACGGAGTTAATACCGATAAAGATATTTCTGCTTCTGGAACTAATAATTTAACAGGAACATCTAATTTAACAGGACAAGTTAATCTAGGTGCTACTTTAAAGAAAGTTCCTACTCTTGGAACCGCAACAACTGTATTAGACGCACAAAGTGGAACTGCTACTATTGCTCAATTATTAGGAGGTATTTATACCCATAATTCAAAGACTGGAGCTGGAACATTAACAACTCCAACAGGAGCCGAGATATCAGCTGGTGTCGCTGATGTTGCTGTGGGGACTACTTTTGATTGTTGGTATTATAACTATGGAAGTCAAACTGTTACATTAACAGCTGGAGCTTCTGGAGTTACTATGAAAGGGACTGTAGCTGTTACTACAGGGAAATCAGCTATTATGCGTTTTGTAAATACAGCCGCTAATACTTGGTTGGTATATTGTATAATAGGATAATAATTAATTAATCTAATGGGACGATGTCCCAGAAGTGCTTATTAGGGAAGACCTAATAGGCTGAAAAATAAAAATATGAAAGACATTTCATTTCAGGCCGTGCAAGACACGCCAACAACCCCTTCGTTTAAATTAGGAGAAAGAGCAATGACTCCTGACGGTCGTGAGTGGGTTTATGTTAAAGCTGACTCTGCTTTAGCCGCTGGTTCTGTTGCTGTGCCAGACGCAGTAACCGCTGTTGACACTGTATCGTCTTCAACAGACGGACAAGGTCGTATCGTTTATATAACGAAGGCTTCTGCTGGTTGGACAGTCGGACAGTTTGCTGACTCTATCGGTGTCGTTGATGATGGCACAGGAGCTGGTCAAACTTTCAAGATTAAGACCAATACAGCTGATACTTTAATCTTGTACCCAGAGAGTGCTTTAGCCACTGCTTTAGCAGTCGCTGACTCTGACATTACAATCCGTTCAATGGCGATTGTTGATAAGGCTGCGGTTACTAGCCCATTACAAAGTGCTGTCGGTATTGCTCAAGTAGCTTTTGCTGCTGGTGATTACGGTTGGTTACTTACTAATGGTGATGGACACGTATTAGCTGGTGAAGTTCTTATTATCGGCGCTGGTTTCACAACTGGCGATGATACTACAGGACAGGTTATTAAGAGTGTTATTACTGAAAACGTATTAACTGCTCAACCTTTAGGTATTTGTTTAGTAGCCAATGCGGCCGCTGACAAATTAGCTTTAGTTAGAGTAAATATTCGCTAGATTATCGTCTCTAGCCCTTTATGGGGCTAGGATACGGCAATTTAGCCGTCTATTATGGGAAAAGTGAAGCCCATAATCAAGTAAAACATTAACTATATGTTAGGAGAAAATCCAACACAAGTTAGCCCTAATTTGGGCAAGGTCGTTATCTTCACCAACATTGACGACCAAGATTTTGAACACGCTTATAACGGACAACCGTTTCGTGTTCCCGCTGGTGAAAGTCAGCATATGCCGTTTGACTTAGCTAATCATTTAGCTACTCATCTGGCTCGTAAAATCCTCTTAAGAGGTGACGGAGGTAAAAACATCTACGACCCTACTGACAAAAGCGGTGGAAGTGGAATAAAAATCTTCGGAGAAACTGAGGAAAGAAAGTTAAAAGACAAAATCCTCGGCAACACTTATCAGGTTGAAAGACCAAGAGAGGAAAACGAGGTTGAAAGACTACAAAGAGAAGTCAAAGAGCTTAACAAGTTCGTAAAAGACAATGTTCCCGGTCTTAAGGCGGTAGAGTCTACACCTATCGTTGACGGAACTGATGGCTACGAAACAAAAGCCGATGTTATCGCCAAGCTAAACTCTTTAGGAATAAAGTTTGATGCAAGGCAGAACAAAGACAAGCTGATTGAACACTTAAACAACTCACTAAAAGAAAATGTCTAATTTCGTTATTCCAATAGAAGAGTTTAATGAAAAAGCTGAACTAGCGGCGGTTGGTCAAAAGCTGGCTGTCGCTCGTTCCGAGCTTTCTATTTTAAAAGAGCAAAAAGACTCGTTCCTTAAAGAACAAATTGACGAAACACAGGCTGAAATAAATAAGTATGTCAAAAACTCTAATGACGCTTTAAAAAATTTATCAAAATATCGTCAAGAGTTAGAAGATTTTAGAAAAGTTATCACTTCTTATGCTACTGAACTAGAAGAAAAGCGTAAAAATCAAAAAAATATAATCAAGGAAGCTGACAACACACATAAAAAGACTTTAAAAATATTAAATGAAAAGAATTTAGAGCTTGATACTATAAATCGTGAAATAAAAATGGAAATAGAAGGAATTAAAGCTCGCAAAGAATTTCAAGATAGACGAGAGAGTGAATTAAACGATAAAGAGCGAGCGGTTAATGACAAATATAAGGCTTTAGAACAAGCTGTTAAACATTTAAAAAAATAGTATGGAGGCAAAAAAAGACGGCAACCGAATATCAACTTTACTCGGCACTTCAAATGTTGACGGTGAAACTCCTATTGTAATTCAAGCCGACACGACTACTCACGTCTTAGAAGTTTCTGATGGCTCTAGTGGGTCCGATTTATCCAGTGACATCGCATCAAGAGATGCTAATAGAGTTCCTGTCTTAATGGGCGTATCAGAAACTGACGGAGAAACCCCAGTGGCTATTTATGCCGATGCTGACGGCAAGCTATTAATAGACTCAAATTAAATTTTAAATATATGGACGCAAAAAGAGATTCTAATCGTGTAACAACTTTATTAGGTGTTAGTAATGTGGACGGAACGACCCCAGTAACGCTTTATGCCGACCCAACAACTCACCGTCTTTTGGTTAGTTCTGACGCTGGTGCTGGCACAGTTACCTCTGTCGCTGCTTTAACTCTAGGAACTACTGGAACAGATTTAAGCTCAACAGTAGCTAATGGAACAACTACCCCTGTAATCACATTAAATGTCCCAAATGCTTCCGCTTCTAATCGTGGTGCTTTAAGTGCTGCCGACTGGACTACTTTTAATGCTAAAGCTCCC
>Ga0100378_1005191_pt1 | contig 11983 bp, 10 predicted proteins | sample CryGeymeta201502_FD_81535 | JGI IMG/M metagenome (GOLD analysis project Ga0100378, IMG submission 81535) | Groundwater microbial communities from Crystal Geyser aquifers in Utah, USA - Crystal Geyser metaG 2015-02 | ecosystem: Environmental > Aquatic > Deep subsurface > Groundwater | place: USA...
AAGTATCAAGGCCAATGCCAGAGGCTTTCGCAGCTTCGAGAACTATCGAGTCGCCATCCTGTTTCAATGTGGCAAACTCGACCTCAAACCCTAATGTTTCACAAGAATTCACGAAGAACCGTTTTTCTTTGAACAGCAAGCGCTGCCCAACCCCCGGATTGTACCTGACTTTGCAGGCATCAACCAAACTCGTTTGGACAGCTTATTTGTTGATTACGATCAATTCAAGGGCGGCTTTGCCGACAAAATTGCAACTCACTTGTTGGTGGAAGGACCATTCAACGTCAATTCAACCTCTGTAACGGCGTGGAAGGCACTTTTTTCCAGTCTCAAGGGTCAGTCGATTTCCTATTTCGACGCGGAATCAGCACTCGTGGTCGGCACCAACCTCGACTTTGATAATACTGAGGGCGTACCGATCCCCGGCGGCCCGCTTCCGAATGGCAAAGCCTATGAGGGCAGTTCCACTGATCCGAGTGATCCAGAGCAATGGACTGGCTTCCGCGAACTGACTGAAATCGAAATAGAAGAACTGGCAAATGCCATGGTGGCCCAAGTCAAGCTTAGAGGACCGTTTCTATCGCTGTCTGAATTCATTAACCGACGTCTAGACACAAACAACGCAGACGACATGGCTTTAAAAGGTGCGCTGCAAGCGGCAATCGATGATCCTGCAGTATCGATCAATGGTGGATTTATCAACAACAGCCTGCGCGAATTCACGAGCACAGAAACAACTTTTATGAGTGGTGTCGCATTCCCCAAGGCATTGGAAGGGCCGATTGCTTATGGCAGTGCCGCCTATGTGGATCAGGCGGACCTGTTGAAAAACTTCCCCGCACAGTTGACGCCCCGAGGCGACACCTTTGTCATCCGTGCCTATGGCGATGCACTGGATGGCCCGGGGCAGAATGTTCAGGCCAGGGCCTGGTGCGAAGCTGTCGTCCAGCGCGTCACCGAATATGTCGATCCATCCTCCGATGAGGCCTACGAAAAACAATCTGCACTCGTTTCAGAAGCCAACAAAAACTTTGGCCGCCAGTTCAGGGTCGTCAGCTTTCGCTGGCTTAGCGCATCTGAAATTTAAAATCTTGTTTTACTCATCGCCGTAGTTTCATTTTTGCCAATTAATCTCATGACTGCTCCTCGTTGCCCACTCCTCATACTCCTGGCGACTTACGCACTCAGCGTCCTGCCCAGCGCGGCTCAAAATGAATCGATGGTCACACTGCAGTTTCTGGCCTTTCCAAAGCAGCTACGCCCCGCAGCCGTCGAACTTTTAGTGGGCGAAAAAAAGACTATAAAAGTTCAAACCCCTGGAAACGAGTTATCTCCCACATATGAAGTGCCCCGTCTCGGCACCATTGTGGTCGGTGAAACTGTTGAAAATGCAGAGGGCAAGCCGGTATTCCAAATCTATGGCAGAGCCAATATGATCGATGCCTCGAAACAAATCGTACTACTATTCCGGAAGGGATCCGAGAATAGCGATGGCTTCGCGGTGCTGCCTATTGACGGTGATCTATCGAACTTCGGTGGGGGTAATTATTTTTTTATTAACGCCTCTAAGATTAACATAGCAGGCAGAATTGGTGACAAAAAATTCGAACTCAACCCTGGCCAAAGAAAACTCATCCAACCGGCAGCCACCCACGAAGGTGGGGGATGTCAGGTCACGTTTGCCTACCAAAGGGATGAAGGTTGGAAAATATTCAAAGACACCCGCTGGACAACGAATCAAAGATACCGGTCCATGATTTTTTTCCATCAAGACCCGCAGAGCGGACGAATCATGGTCTCCCCGATAGTTGACTTACTACCCTACCAACCTCTGAAAACTGGCTAACTCGCCACCTTAACAGTCGCGCGTCTATGGCTGAATTGCAGATGGCACCTCTTACTTTATTTCAATTTACGTCATGAAACGTTTTACTCTCATATTGCAGCTCTGTTTCATATGCCTGCCAGTAGTCTCAGCAGAGCCGCTAAATGAGCATGTGCAGGATTTTGAACAAAAATCCCCGGATCATGATCATGCACCCATAAACAAAACGAGTATGGAGGATCACTTGCCGGATAGCGACACAAGCAAGCCCCCCCTGGCCGATGTATCTGAGGCAGTTTCACATCCTCTGGAAAATAATCCCAACCATGCTTTCCTTGAGCACATCCCTGAAGGCTGGGAAATGTCAGATCTCATTGGCGGGAGTTACTTATTCATCAATAACTCAAAAATGAAGGTCGCGGGAGAAATCGGTGACAGTAAATTCGAGCTCAATCCCGGTGAAAAAAAGCTGCTCCAGCCTATGGCCACTCATACCGGGGGAGGATGCCAGGTCACTCTGTCATACCTGCGAGGAGAAAAGTGGAAAGTCTTTCGCAACACCCGCTGGACCAACAACGCCAGATATAGATCCCTCGTCGTTTTTCACGAGAATGCTGCAAATGGACGACTCATGGTTTCAACGATCGTTGATCTATTACCCTATGAACCTTTAAACAGCAATTGAGCCGCACAACAAATTTATTTACTTTACCTGCAACTTAGCCGGAAAGTTGCACTAATTTATAATTTCCACCACTCTTTAAACCCATGAAACGCCTCAGATTCCTGCTACGCCCCTCTATGGCATTCGTCACAGTGCTTACCTTAAGCCTCTTCAATAACCATGCCTACGCAGTGCGCCTGCTCAATGAGAGCTTTGAAAATTTCGATTCAAATAATGACCCTATCGGCTGGCAGGCGACTGGCCACCCGAACTACCTGCGCGTAGCGAACGAAGCTGATGACAATTGGACCACCCCTTACAGTGAACACGCGATGTCAACCTACAGTAACGGAGTTGGCACGAAGATGGTCGGTAAAATCCCATCTGGCAATACCGCAGATGGCGACTATACGGTAAAATTCAACATCTCTAGCTCCGCTGCGATAGGTGAATACCGCGCGGAACTGTGGGTGAATGATTACTTGGCTGGCTGGACGCTGCTGGGTTGGACTGAGGGAGATACCGACGGCAGTAAAGATTTTTCGTTTACCGATGAGATTACTTGGCGCTACGAGTATCAGGATTGGGTTCACCCAGATTTTGGATTTTCTACAATCTCGGGCGCAGATTTACAAATTAAGCTTATGCAGGACCCCAACCGCACCAAATGGCAACACACTCCGGTTTGGGACAACGTCATCGTGGATTACGTCCCGGATCTCGACACGCAAGCCCCCACCCTGGTCAACATAGCAGATGATAATGAGGGCATCACCGTAATTTCCACCAACCAAACCGTGACCTACACGGTGACCTTTAGTGAAGCGATTAACCCTGCTACGGTGGATGCCTCAGATTTTGGAAACGCCGCAGCCGCCACAACTACCATCCAGTCCGTTAACCCGACCGACGACGAAGCGGTCTTTCTGGTCGAGGCCTTTGCCACCACCGAGGGCAACATGCGCTTAAGTATTTTGCAAGGGGCCGTCATCGAGGATGCTTCGGCAAATTCAATGAATACTACGAATTCACTGCAGGACAATGTCACCTTCACTGTCGACGCCAGCATCCCCACCATTCTGCCTTCTGACTTTGTTGATGACCAGAACGGTGGCCCCATCGCCGAAGATACATTGGTGACCTATACGCTGACTTTCAGTAAAGATATGAATGCGGGCAGCGTCAGTGCAGCCGACTTCGGCAATGCGGGCACTGCTCCGATCACCTTCGGCACGATCACCGAAACAACGCCCGGCGTGTTCACCGTTCAGGTCACCCCGACGGGTTCCGGCACACTGCGGTTACGGATTAATCAAAATTCCCTGATAACGGCGGCCGACGGCGGACAGCTGAGCACCAGTTCTGCGATCGTGGACGACACCACCATTATTGTGGACTCAGTGCTGCCGACTTTAACCGACATCAAGGACTACGCTGCCAGCAGCCCGGTCGCGGCGGGTGCACTTTTGACTTATGAAGTGTTCTTCAGTGAGGCGATGGATTTGTCCTCAATTGATGCCTCCGACTTCGGCAACGCCCTCACCTCGGGCGCTGCACCGTTCACGATTGATTTGATTGACGAAGCTTCTCCGGGGGTGATCCGTATCGAAATCACCCCCACCGGAGCTGGATCAATCCAACTACAAGTCAATCCCGGCGCGGTCCTGACCGATACCACCGGCAACGAACTGAATACGACCACGGCCATTATTGATGACGTCATCGTCACTGTGGCAGCCGCAGGCACGGACCCCTACGACACCTGGTCGGGTGGCAGCGCAGCGTTTGGTGACGACGCCAATGGCGACGGCATCACTAACGGCATGGCCTGGTTCCTCGGAGCCAATAATCCGACCGAGGACGCCTTGTCGCTGCTGCCCACCGCCAGCGTCAATGCCTCCGGCGACCTGATTCTCAGCTTCCGGGCTCTGAAAACAGCCAACCGGGGTGGCTATGTGGCCAAGGTTCAATTCAGCAATGACATGGGCGCTACGGATCTTTGGACGAATAACGAAGCTGAGATCCCCGACACCAACTCCACTGTGAACGGGGTCGTCTTCGACACCACTGACGCCGGCGACTATATCGATGTGACCGCGACAATTCCAGCCAGTAAAGCCAGCGCCTCAGGCGGCTTATTTGGTCGTCTGCTGGTGGAGTGATCCAACCCCTAACACACTCCGACCTGTAGGCAACTTCCGGCCCTACATCATCGATTCCGCTGTTTAAACCATTTACGGAACTCGCCGCCCTGGAATTTCGGCAGCTTGCGTGCGGCTTGCCAGGCTTTGGCAGAGGGGTGGGGGATCATCTCGGTGGGAATGTAATTCATACTGTGGCCCATCGAGAGGGCGGTTTTCCACATGGCGGGCTGGGAGCAGAGCGTCGCCCACAGCACAAGATTGGGGGTGCCTTTCATGGCTGCACTGGCGCCTTCGCGCTTGGCTTTATCGCGCAGGCGCAGCAGCAGGTCGGGGATGGGGATATTGACCGGGCAGACTTCGTTGCAGGCGCCGCAGAGGCTGGAGGCCTTGGGCAGGTCGGCCAATTCGGGGAAGCGGTTACCCGCCAGCAGCGGACTGAGCACGGCACCGACGGGTCCGGGATAGACACTGCGGTAGGCATGGCCGCCGGACTGACGGTAGATCGGGCAGACGTTCAAACAGGCCCCACAGCGGATGCAGCGCAGGATTTCGCGGCAATCGCTGGCCAGCACTTCCGTGCGCCGGTTATCGACAAAGACGACGTGCATCGCTTCCGGGCCGTGCGGCTGGCTGGCCGCGCGGGGACCGCCCACAAATTGGTTGTAAACGGTCAGCTGCTGGCCGGTGCCGGAGCGTCCAATCAGGTTGAGGAAAAGTCCGAGGTCGCGGTCAGTCGGCACCAGTTTTTCGATGCCCACTACGGCGATGTGTATGCGGTTGGCGGCCATACAGAAACGGGCGTTGCCCTCGTTGGTCACCAGTACAATGCGGCCCGACTCGGCGGAGACGAAGTTGGCCCCGGTCAGACCGACATCGGCGTCGAGGTATTTTTGGCGCAGGTATTTGCGGGCACGGCGGGTGATGGTTGCCGGATCGTCATTGTAATCGCCCAGGCCTTCACGCTCAAAGCTTTTGGCGATCCCGCGCCGGTTCTTGTGCACGATCGGGGTGACGATGTGTGAGGGGTGGTCGCCGTCGATTTGCAGGATGAATTCGCCCAGGTCGGTCTCGACGACGTCCTTGCCGTTTTTTTCGAGGTAATCGAGCAGGTAGATCTCTTCCGTTACCATGCTCTTGGATTTTACCATACTATGGGCACCGCTTTCGTTCATGATGCGCAGCACGGTGGCGTTGGTGGCCTCTTCGTCGCTGGCGAAATGCACCTGCACACCATTTCTTTGAAAAGCCGCTTCCACCTGCTCCAGGTAGTGGTCGAGATGCTCCAGCGTGTGCTGCTTGATCTGCCCGGCGACTTCGCGCAGTTTGTCCGAGTCTGGGTAGTCGCGCTCCAGTGCGGCGTAGCGGCGCTCGGACTTGAGCTTGGCTCCCATGAAGTTGGCCTCGTGCACCTCGGGGTCGAGGTCGCGGGCGACGCGGTCGATTTGTTGCAGTGTTTTCATGTCAAATCAGGCCGGCATTCCGGAGCGAGTCGCGGAGGATTTGCGCGACATGCAAGCGTTTGACCGGCATATTCTGTTTTTGCATCATGCCGCCGAAGTGCATCATGCAGCCCATGTCGGCTGCTGCGACCACATCGGGTTGGCAGGCGGTGAGCTTCTCGATCTTGAGTGTGCCCATGCTGTTGGAGATATTGGGAAAGCTGACGGCAAAGGTGCCTCCGAAGCCGCAGCATTGCTCGGTCTCGTCGATGGGCTCGACCGTCAGGCCTGCGATGGAGCCGAGCAGGGTGCCAATGGCGGCGCCACTGTTGGAGCCGCGCAGGTGGCAACTGCGGTGCACCGTGATTTTGGCCGGGTATGTGCCGGGCCATTCGGTCACCCCGAGGCCGTTGACAATGAAGTCCATCAGCTCCCAGGTGCGGGCGGCCAGTGCCTGGATTGTTGGCAGGTCAGCTTCCTTCTCAAATTCCAGCGGCGCTCCGTGAAAGATCATGGCGGCACAGGAACCCGAGGGCACAATGATCGGCTTCTCTCCGGCAAAGACTTTCGCGGTGTGCCGCACAACCTTGCGCGAACTGGTCCAGTCGCCGGCGTTAAAGGCGGGCTGGCCGCAGCAGGTCTGCCCGTCAGGCAGCTCGATCTCGCAGCCGAGATATTCGAGGATTTCAACTGTTGCCTGTGCGACGTCGGCATAGAATGCGTCGCAGAGGCAGGTCGTCATCAGTTGCACGGATTTGCCGGTCGGGCGGTTGGGAGGCGTATGCAGCAGGCTCATGGAATTTTACACGCAGTATTCACATTAAGTAGTAATGCTCAACTTTAATCCTTAATGTATCTTCGTCAAACTCTGGCGCCGGATCCCTGCCGCCCGAGTCATGGATTAAGCCATCCAACTAGCGCGATTACGTCCTGCGGTGCAAGTTGCGGCTGTAGCGTCTTGCGGCGGCCGGGGTTGTTGTGCGGGGGCCAGGGCCTGGTGGACGTTCCTGCGGTGCGGGGACGCACCTGCGCTACCTTTGGGACGCATCTGCGCTACCTTAGGGACGCATCTGCGCTACCTTTGGGACGCATCTGCGCTAGCGGTGCCTGGGCAGGAAGAAACCGCGTTGCCGGTCACTGATCGGAATACCGGCTTTTTCCATCACTTGCAGCAGGTCCTCCCAGTGCAGGCGTTTTTTGGCGTTGGGATTGGCATCCGACTCGGCTGCCAGCAGGTAAGCCGGGTGGAAGGTGATCATCAGCGGGGTGTCGGCGAATTGATGCCAGGTGCCGCGGATAGAGCCCATGCGGCGGCCAGGATCCGGCCCGAGCAGACCGGTGACGGCGGAATTGCCCAGTGCCACGATCACCTTCGGCTGCACAATCCGGATCTGTGCCTTGAGATACGGCAGGCAAAAATTCATTTCCTCAATTGTCGGCGACCGGGTGCCGTAAGATTTATCGTGCTCGGGGCGCCATTTCAAAATGTTGGCGAGATAGACCTGCTCGCGCTGCAGCCCCATCGCCTGGATAATTTTGGTCAACAACTCGCCCGCTTTGCCCACAAAGGGTTCACCGGCGATTGCCTCATCGGTTCCGGGGGCTTCGCCGCAAAAGAAAATAGCCGCGTCCAAGCTCCCGCTGCCAAAGACCACTTTGCCGTCTTCGCTCAAGTGCTCGTTGCAGACGGGACAGTTTTCCACCCGATCCTGCAGCCAGGCCAGCTGCGTGTCGGGGTCGCCGTCCGGTAATTCAAATTCCGGCGCTTGCTGCGGAATGGGCTTGGCCGTCCTGGATGTGGTGGACGCGGGTAACGCATTTTTTTGGGTGGGCGGCTGCTTGGAGTCAATCAGTGCGTCCAGTTCTTGGATCGTCCCGGTGGTGACTGCCGGCTGCACCGGCGCGGCCTGCTGGGGCGGGACCGGCTGCAGCAGGCTGAGCGTCGATTCATCGACAAAGACGTGCTCCACTCCTTCCTGCTGCAAGCGGCACAGTTCAGCATGGATGGCACTCAGGGCTACGGATGACATGCCGTCAAATTTGCTTAAGCTGTCCGTGCCGTCGAGTTTGTTTTCGAAAACTTATTTTCCATCCTGCGGATCGAGAGCGTCGCGCAGGCCGTCGCCTATGAAGTTGAGCGAAAAAATCGTCAGCGAAAAGAAAAGGCCGGGGAAGATCAGCTGCCAGGGATAAACATCGATCTTCAGCGACCCGGAGTGAATCAGCGTGCCCCAGGAGCTCATGGGTGGCTGCACGCCGAGGCCGAGGAAGCTGATGACGGATTCCAGCAGAATGACAGCCGGTATGGTAAGCGTGGTATAAACAATGACTGGCCCCAACAGGTTGGGTAGTATGTGGCGGCGTAATATCCGGGCGGTGTTGACTCCATTGACGCGGGCCGCATCGACGAAGCTCAACCTGCGCAGCGCCTTGGTCTGCCCGCGCACGATGCGCGCCATGGTGAGCCACTCAACTGCGCCGATCGCTAAAAAAATCAGGTAAATACCACCGTCTTCGATCAGCACCGTCAGCAAAATCACGATGATCGTGAAGGGCAGCGCGTAGAGCGTATCAACGCAGCGCATCATTATGCTCTCGGTCCGGCCTCCGGCGTAGCCGGCCAGCATGCCGTAGGCCACGCCGATGATGAGCGCCACTGCGGTGGCGGTAAAGCCGACACCAATGGAGATGCGACCGCCCACCAGGGTGCGCACCAGTATGTCGCGCCCCAGATCGTCGGTGCCGAACCAGTGCTGCCAGCTGGGCGGCTGCGCCCCGTAGGCCAGGTTGGTGGTCGCGTAAGTATGCGGGCTGAGCAGCGGACCGATCAGGCAGAGCAGGCAAATGGCGGCAAAGACCAGTCCGCCGATGCGCGCCATGCGGTTGCGGCACAGGCGCTCCCAGGCATCGCGCTCCAGCGAGCGGGCCTCCGACGCGGCGGATTCCCGGGTGTGTTTAGTCCTCATGACGGGTGCGCGGGTTCATCCACATTTGAATCAGATCCACCAGCAGGTTAAACAGAATGATCCACACCGCGTAAAAGAGCACTGTGCCCATCACCAGCGTGTAGTCCCGGTTAAAGGCGGAGTTCACGAAAAACATGCCCAGCCCCGGAATGAAGAAGATCGTCTCAACGATAAAGGAGCCGCTGATGAGTCCAGCCAGCGCCGGACCCAGGTAGGCGACCACCGGGTAGAGGGCGCTGCGCAGGGCGTGCCGCAGCACCACCAGCCGCTCGCTCAGACCCTTGGCCCGCGCGGTGCGGATGTAGTCGTGGTGCAGCGTATCCAGCATTCCACTACGGGTCAGCCGCGCGATGTAGGCCCCGTAAAAGAGTCCCAGCGTGAGCGCGGGCAGCAAGCGGTCGCTGGGCACCGACCAGCCCAGTGGATTGAACCAGCCCAGCCCGGAGCTGAAGACCAGCAACAGCAGCGGCCCCAGCACGAAGGTGGGCAGGCAGATGCCGACCATGGCGACACCCATCAGGGCAGTTTCGGCGGCTTTGCCATGCTGCAGGGCCGCAATCACCCCGATCGGGATGCCCAGTGCCAGCGCGATCAGCAGCGCCCAGCCACCCAGCTCCAGCGAGACAGGGAAACTTTGCGAGATGATCTCATCCACCCGCCAGCCCGCGTATTTATAGGAGGGCCCCAGATCGCCCTGCAGCAAACTGCCGAGGAAGCGGACATATTGCTGGTGCAGCGGCAGGTTGAGCCCGTAGTGAGCCTCAATCTGAGCCCGCACCTCCGGCGGCACGGGTTTTTCTTCGTCAAAGGGGCCGCCCGGTGCCAGATGCAGCAGCACAAAGGTTAGCGTCGCAATCAGCCACAATGTGGGGATGGCCTGCAGCAAACGTCTGGCGATGAGGTGAAGCATTATGATCAATCAATCAATTCAACCGATTGATACGGATGATAGTCCAGAATGTTCGCATGCCAGCCCTGCACACTAGGGTGGATCAGGCGACTGGTGACGTAGAAGTAGATCGGGATTACCGGCAGCTCGGCCAGCAGGATGGCTTCGGCTTGCTGGAAGATCTCAAAGCGTCGATCGGGGTCCTGCTCGCGGGTCGCCTGCTCGATCAGGGTATCGTATTGCGGATTGTTCCACTTGGTATGGTTGTTGCCGTTGTCGGACTTACCGAGGCTGAGGAAGGTGTTGGGGTCGTCGTAATCTCCGAACCAGGCGGCGCGCAGGATGTCGAAATTGCCGGATTGGCGGGTGGAGAGATAGACCTTCCACTCCTGGTTGTAGAGTTTTACGTCGATGCCGAGTTCCTTGTTCCACATTTGCTGGATGGCGACCGCGATCGCGCGGTGCGATTCGCTGGTGTTGTAGAGAATTTCAAAGGAGGGAAAGCCTGTGCCGTCCGGGTAGCCTGCCTCGGCCAGCAGTCGGCGGGCGAGGTCGGGGTTGTAGCTGATCCGGGTCCGCGCAGTGTAACTGCCGCCGGTCCTGGGCGGTGTGAAGTGATAGGCGGGCTCCTGACCGGCTTTCAGCACATGCTCGGTGATGGCCTCCCGATCGATGGAATAGGCCAGCGCCTGCCGCACACGTGGATCGTTAAGCGGCTCGCGGGAGGTGTTGAGCATGTAATAGTAAACGCCCAGGGCGGTGTCGAAGCGCATGCGCTCGGGCATGTGCTGCCGATACCAGTCGATGCGGTGGGGCAGGATGGTGGAGCTGAGGTGCAGATGCCCGGCGCGAAAGGCGCGCTCCTCGGCATCTGCCTGAATCGGCAGAAAATGCACGCCATTCAGCCAAACGCTGTCCGGATCGCGGTAGCGGGGGTTCTTCTTCGCGTAAAGCGAACTGTTGATGCGCCAGCTCTCCAGGGTGAAGGGGCCGTTGCCCACGAAATTCCCCGGCTTGGTCCACTCCGAAATGCGTTGCGTCATCCCGCCATGCTTTTCTATGGTGGGCGGATGTACCGGCCACCAGGTGTAGTGCGTGAGCAAACTAAGGAAATAGGGCGTCGGTTGATTCAGCTCGATAATCAGTGTGGCGGGGTTCGGCGCACGGGCACCGACCTGAGCGAAATCCTTGGTGTCACCTTTATTGTAGGCCTCGGCATGCTTCATGTCGAAGAGCATGTAGGCGTAGGGTGCCCCCAGCGCGGGTGAAAGAATGCGCTGGAAGGAGTAAAGGAAATCCTGTGCCGTGACCGGATCGCCGTTGCTCCAGCGGGCCTGCGGGTCGAAGTGGAAGGTGTAGGTCTTGCCATCCTCCGATATCTCCCAGCTGCGCGCCACACCCGGACGGATCTCCATCGTCCGGCTGTCCAGCGTGGCTAAGCCTTCAAACAGCGCGACGGTAACATGGAGCTCCGTCAGCCCGGTGATCAGATGTGGGTCCAGTCCGGCCGGTTCGGTGCCAATGCCGAAATAGAGCTCACGCGCAGCGTTGCCGCGCGCGACATTTGTTATGCGCGCATCACAGCACGTGAAGAAGAGGCTGATCGTGCACAAGAGGAGGTGGATGTGATGGTGACGCATCTTGCGCCATTCAGAAGTTGTCCCGCGAATTGACAAGTCGGATTCCCAATTAATCGAGGGCAGCGCGACCGCAGCCCGTGCGGATTACCTTGCGGCAGAGTTTGTCAAGGCAGCGCGACCGCGTCCCGCAGCGCACCTTGCGGCTGTGGCGTCCCGAGGCGGCCGGGTTTATTGTGAGGCGGCCGCGCCGGGCGGACCTTCCTGCGCTGTGGGGACGGCACCTGCGCGAGTGTGATCATGACTATACCGCAAGTTACCCCGCACTTAAAATACGAGACAATTGTCATCCGCCGGGGTCTTTTCTGTTGACCTTCCGCGACCACGCACTTTCATCCGCTATTTTCAAGGAGAGGTGACAGAGTGGCCGATTGTGCATCCCTGGAAAGGATGTGTGCTGGAAACGGCACCGAGGGTTC
>Ga0100378_1005195_pt1 | contig 11978 bp, 16 predicted proteins | sample CryGeymeta201502_FD_81535 | JGI IMG/M metagenome (GOLD analysis project Ga0100378, IMG submission 81535) | Groundwater microbial communities from Crystal Geyser aquifers in Utah, USA - Crystal Geyser metaG 2015-02 | ecosystem: Environmental > Aquatic > Deep subsurface > Groundwater | place: USA...
GAGGAGTTATGGAGTGACAGGGAAAAAGCAAGGCTCTAATGTGAGTCGCTAATGGCATAAAAAGATGATGATGAAATGATAGTACCATAAAAAGTGTATATCATGCTGTTGTATGGTGAGATTCAAGGACTCAGGCTCAGACTGTCGATGCTACGATCACGATTTTTGCCTGAGGTCGGTAGTAAATAATTAGCTCTTTCTGACTTCCTCTTGTAGGCCTTCAGTTGTTGGTTTGCCTCATGATACATCTGCAATACTCTACTGTATTTTCTTCTCAGAGTATCCTTCTCTCCCATCTTCTGGGCCTACTTGCTCTCAATAGTTTTCACTTCTCGGACTTGATGTATGTTGAGCTGAATGCCCATTCTCTGAAGCTGCTCATCTTTTTCAGCAAGCTACACTTTTAGCTGCTGCACGAGTTCATCTAGAAAAGACTCTCTTTCGTCTGTTAGTTTTTGGTTTGCCTCCTTATGCTACTGATGCTTTTGCTCGACCTCTTGCAGTTTTTGCCTCAAGATGTTGTTATCTGATTGGAGCTCCCGATTTTTTTGCTCAACAATCTAAACTGATTGAAAAGAGTCATTTTCTTTCTGGGCTGTAATTGCTTTCTTGAGTTTAGATAAATTAGATAGACTAACTCCTTTCTGTTTTTCCCTCAATTCGAATTGCTTGATGTGCTCTTTAAATTATTCAATTTGACTATCTTTTTGGTCTAGCTTCTACTGAAGGGATTTGACTTTTCTCTGCAACTCTTGATTCATCCTCCATAAGTCATGGTTGTGCCTCGATACTTTTTGTAGCTCCTTTTATATTTTTAGCATTTCTATCTCTTTTTCAACATTTGGTTCACTCTAAAGGCCCACATTGGCTTTTTGGTTGACCAGACGAAGGTCTTTGGCAGGAGTAGATTCTCTCTTGACTTTTGGGTAGTTGTACCTGGTGCTCTGTTTGAACTTATTAATAATGTTGTCGGTATCTTTGGTGTTGGCTAGAAGCTCCTGGCATATGTTTTTAACATAAAAAGGAGGATGGTGGTTAGGAGTTTTAGGTTCATCTTTGCTTTTGGAACGTGAATGGCTACTGCTCCTGTTGAAGCGTTTGACCAGAGGGCTGGCTTGGCATCGATGAGAGGAAGATTATGTAAAGACAGTAGTGGTGGGAGAGGGAGGAGGAGATAGCTCTTTCAACCTTTACATTTTATTTATTAAGTTAGGATCAATTATGTGAACTTTCCCCAGAAAAGATTGTTGCCAGCAGTAGTCCCTGTTCTACAGTAAGCTTATAAAATAAGGAAGTTATAGGTTATTGTCTTACATATATTTCTGGACAATCAAGGTCATCAAACTGTCGTCTCTTTTAGTTTTCGATTCGAAAGAGCCTGAAGCTTTGCTGATAAATTTCGAACAATCAGTCCATTCAGTTCAGCCAACTCGTTGATAGACTGTCTGTGCTGGCTTTGTAAATTCACCAAGGGTTCTTCAGAAAATGATTTCACTGCTATTTTTTAGGATAGGGTCTCTTCAACCTGACTGCAGGTGTTAAGAACCTTGAAGTTATTGTAGTTGTCGCGGTGTTTAAGGTAGTTATCGGTGTTGAGGGCGGGAAGCATTTTTTCAATGCGGTCGAGTTGACAGGCGATTTGGCTGATTTCCTCAAGTTAAGTGTGCACGAGGGTGATTTTATCAGCTGTGGGGAGAACGTCAATGATTTCTGAGTATTTTTCGATGACTTTTTTGATGCGTTCGACTGCATACTAGAGGAGGTACATTTACGAGAATTATCTTTGTGCAGTTTACTGACAACATCATTGATGCCATCCCGGACATCTTTTATTTATGCTTCTTTGAACTCCTCAGTGTTACCAAGAAGCTTCTCGATGGTTTGGATCCGAAGCTCAAGATGGGCTAGGTACTATTTAATCATGATATTTAATTATCATCACAGTGGTAGTATCGCATCTCACATAATAAACCACAACAAATAGCTCTTTCATTATTTCCTAAGAAAAATAATGGATCTGTAACTTGAAGATAAGCTAAATAAACCCACAATACTATCACAACTGAACAGTTAGTCTCCTTTTTAATCTCCTGTTTAACAAGCTGTTCTCCTTCTTCTCAGTCGCTCTCAAGGATAGGTCCTAAGGTTTCAGATTTTCCCTCTCTGAAGCTATCTTCTTCAGTTGCACCAGCTTGTAGCTGTCCAGAAGGAGACATGGATCTCCTCTTCGAATACCTTTCTGGAAAAACCAGGCGAGGACCCTCTGCTCTAGGAAGCTCTGTTCTGAGCTGATGAGATTATGCTTGTGTTTCTGCCTGATTTAGGGACTGTTATTTGAGGAACTGAACTTGCAGTCGGCAAAAGGGACATCATTTTTCCTGATGAAGTTGAGGAATTTAGTGTTTTTAAGGGCATTATCCATGGGATATGGTCGTTAATTCTATGGAAATATACTTCTCAATAAAATATAAAGCTCCAGACATTTCCCAATAAAAAGTAAGTGACTGTTTTTGAACAAATTTATCCTGAGGAAGCCGACCCTGAGGTAATTTGAGTATCAAACATTCTCATTAGTTGACTAGTTGAGATATTATTAATCATAATCATGAGTTAAGCATAGGGAGAAACACAGAGACGACCCGAGTTCGTGAACGGAATTCGCGTGAAGGCGCCTGAAGACTACGACTTTAACACCTGGGGTAAGCCGCTGTCGACGCAGGCAAGGACTTCTCCGAGTACGATAAGGAGTATCGGCTCAGAACTGATGCAGTCTGGGAAAAGACGCAGCTGAGAGACTGGTTCCGCATCTACAACAAGGTAGCTTTTGGTTTACGCAGGTCTTCTTCTTCAACAGGGTCGACAAGAAGTACAGCACAACATAGCCTGACGATTCCTACAGCACCATCCTTGAGCCCTGGGGATTCGAGGACGTCGAGGTCTACGATTACGTGGGCAAGACGAGGACTGGCGTGACTAACTCTTTCCAGATCGCCCTCGGCCCCAAGGAGCGCGTCGAGAACACCTTCAACTCCTTCTACTCAATGCCCGATTACTACATCATGTGTGCCATGCGCTTCGAAAAGTGGTTCAAGTGCGACCAGGTCTACTACCAGGACCGCACCTCCGAGTACGACTACAACCCCGACCGAGGCCTCAAGAGTCAGGATCCCTCGCACGAATACCCTTGCTTCCGGGAGTGGTATGAGGCCAGCTACTCCTGTGCCGACAACATTCTCAAGTACCTGATCGAGCTCGCCTATGCTAAGAGGTCCAATGACTTCTGGCAGGAGGACACCAGCTCTGTCGAGATCAGATCCTACCCGACAGTCTTCGACTCTCCTTCTGAGCCAGAAAGAGCCACCTACACCTATTGATTCCATGAATGAATCCCCACAGACTGATCAATATTACTTATAAGAATGCACAAGAAGATCATTCAGTCAAAAGAATGCACAGCAAGGTCATTGTGCAAGCCCCTTAGTATTCGATTGAAGGAACGCCTCGATTTTGCATGGAGATAGGTCTGTATCAGTGAGATAGTTGTCCTTTCCTGGAGTTGTTGGGTTGTTGACTGCTATTATTTGTAACTATTCCTCATAGATTTCTAACTAGCTCCATGGGATCAATTTTTCGTCCTGTCTTCGATGCTCTCCCTTCAGCTATTTCCAGTCGTCCTGTGTTATATCAAGCATACTATCAGGTCATTTTCTATAAGTTTTGCATAATTCACCAAAAATGGGTACTCTTATCTAAAAAAGCCCCCAAACTCAGGAATAAGAGTCTTGAATTCCTTTGATGCAAACCTAAGCAGGTTAAATCTCAAGTATGTGAGCTCATTTGCTTGCTCCTAGTTGTCAGGGTAGCAATCTACCGCATGTTCCTTCAGCCTCAGAATACATAATTTTTGTAAATACTGAACGTAGACCTTCACTAACGTTTCATATAAGTATTTTTCGTAGTTGTTTTTCAGAATGGGAGGGGTCATCTCAGACAAAGAGGCATATATCATCTCAACCACCTTGAAGTATTCTGTCAGATTGATGAGTCTATGGGTAACTATCAGCCACTTCATTGCTAGATAGACATGCTTTTCGTCACATATTTTCAAATTGTGGAGAAAGAACAAGCAGGACTGATCCGAAAGAAACTAGTTCCTGCTTGAAATGCTCGAAAATACATCCTCGATATCGGGCGTTCGAAAGTCCACTTGAAAGTAGTCATCATTGTTGAGTCTGACCAGGTCTGTGTACAGCCTGTACTCCTTTAGCATTTCCTTCATAACGGTTCTAATATTAACTATCACTTCTCAATACAAGGTATTGCTGAAACAATGTTGGATTATCGTGAAAATGTATTTACTGAAATATTCGATACAAGAGCAAATCGTTGTTATCTGATGAACAGTGATTCAAATGTGCTGAGAATTGATTTATTATTTATCAGATATATCAAATGAGAAGCCTCCGATTTATGCTGGCGACCATCCTCGTCAGTTATACCCTTCAGCACAGCGCTCACTAAGAACCTCTCATTCCCTCCTCTTCTCCTCTCTTCTACATATATGCCTTCATCTCCTTCTTCCTGTCATGCTTCGCAGGAATCTGCTCGGGTCTCACAGTTGGCTTTATGTCCATCAGCAAAACAGAAATGCAGATTTGGGTCAACTCTGACAACGAGTATGAACGCAAAACAGCCAAACCCATTCTTGAAATTTTAAACAATCATCACTTGCTTCTTTCAACTCTCCTGCTCTCAAACTCACTGGCCCTTGAAGCCCTCCCTATTTTCCTCGACAAAATAGTTCCCAGCTTTATGGCTATCATCATTTCCACAATAGCTGTAGTGGTCTTTGGAGAGGTCATTCCTCAAGCCTACTGTACGGGAGCTCACAAGGTCAAAATCGGCTACTACTTCTCACCCTTCGTCAAATTCTTGGAACTGGTCCTTTATATATTCGTGAGACCGATCACCTATGTCCTTGATAACTGGCTGGGCCATCATGACGACAAGATCATTCTGACCCCAGAAAATCTGAGATCGATTCTTTTGCTTCATGACAGTAAGGAGTATGGCTACAGACCTGAGTAGATCAAGATTCTTCAGAACACCATCGACCTTCGTCTGAAAAAGATCAACAACTACATGATTCCAATCGATAGCGTCTTCATGATCAACCAGGATCGCCTAGTAGATGCTTCTCTCCTTTAGGAGCTTGAAAAGCACAACTACTCTAAGGTGCCAGTATTCAGCAAAGATCGTAGAAATGTTGTTGGCTTTATCAAGCTCAAGAAGCTCCTAGTCTTCAAAGGCTCCCCAAACAAAGCACTCAAGGATTCCAATGTGATTCAACCGATTACAAAACTGAATGAGAACATGACCCTTTTGGACGCTGTCGATCAGCTGAAAACTAAAAATATGAACTTTGCGATGGTGTATGATCAGAACAACACTCGTGCTACTGGCATGATCACCCTCAAAAAAATATTCGAGTTGCTGGTGCTCCGGGAGTTTTTGGATGACGATAACCAAGCGCAATATAGATGGCAGCAGCCGGGATAGCACTTGTAAGGAAGAGAGCAAGATTGATGGTTGAATATTGAAGATCCAGTCACCATATATTTATTTTATTGGGATATAATTAACATACCTGATTTCCCTGAAACGGCCGTTGTTCAATTATAATATGCAAAAGTACATCTATCCCTCCCGAATATGACAATCACCTATAAAGCTTTCTCGAAATGACAGAAAACGTTTGGGAATCTTGAGATGACCTGAATTAATTGTAGAGCACTTTTACTATTTTATAAAGTTTATCAATGCTAGTCAGAAACAAAACTAACGGAACCCCCCTCCCCATCATCAGAGAGGCAGACTAAATCCTCAAATAGTCGCATATGGCCCTCAGAAATAGAAAGCCCAATTCTAAAGCCATTCTGACCTAAAGAAACAGTTACTCCACAAACTCCGATGCTCAGCTTTTGGACCTTCCAGCTGAAAAAATCATAAAAGATAGTAAGAGCAACCCCTTTCTGCGGTCAAAGCTAAAGATTTTACTGAAAGGGCAGTCTCCAAAATAGGAAAAACCACATCTTTTCTCAGGAAAAGCTACAGATGAGGACTCCTAAATGTCTACATTTAGACACGAATCACGGTCAGCTTCTGCTTTGCAAGCCAATAAGCTGAAGGAAATCCAGAGAGTGCTGGACGACCACAAAAGAGCATGATATTGTCAGCTAATTGATTTCTTCATACGTTGCTAACTCTTCGCATATTGGCTTATTAACAAAAACAAAGTTGATTGTCTCTATCATCTTTAATAATGAGGATAATCTCATATCTCTCATGCCTATTGTTCTTAGTATTGGCAGGTGGCGTTTTGCCAACTCAATATATTCTTATTTATGATTCGAGATTACAAGTAATAGGAACTAACTGAGATCCTCCATGAGCACTATAGCGTCGTTGTTGGCTCCATGAAGAGGTTGGTCGGATATTACGATAGAAATTATCTGGTAGCTGACAACCAGACACCTCCCCACAAGTACATCCTCAAAATTTCGAGCTATCACTAAGATGAAGCCATCCTTAAACTTCAGACTTACGTATTGGGAAGCATGAAAGACCTCAAGACAGACCCTTGCCACTTCCCTGAGCTTGTCCTTACCAACCAGGCTCAACAAATGGTTAAAATGTAGGAGGAAGGAAAAGTAAACTACTTTCGTTTGTTGAAATTTGTCTAAGGAATTTAAATGACCAACGTCCCAAACTATCCTGATCACATTTCTCGAGAAATAGGTATTGTAACGGGCAAAATGGTCCTTTTCTTCAAAGAACTGACAGGGCATAAGCAAATTCAAGAACAACTCAAAGTGATCGATATGCTGAACTACTTTTAAAATTTATGGACTCTTCCTAAACTCTATGAAGAAGCCATTCAGTATTTTGATGAATAGACCTACAAAGAAGTCGAACAAGCAAAACTAACCTTTGACAACATCCAGCCCATTTTGAAGGAAATGCCCAAGCAGCTTATTCACAACGATATTTGTCTGACCAACTTGCTGGTCAAGCCTGAGAAAGACAATGACTATGTGTTGAGCGGGGTCATCGATTTTAACTCCATCTGCTATTGTGAACCCATAATTGAACTTGCTGTTGTGGCAGCTAGGGTCAAACTTGAGGAAGCTGATCCCTTCAAGAACATGATGTTGGTCATCAGAGGGTTCACTTCTGTCCGAAAGCTGACCAATAAGGAGCAGTAAATTTTATTTCCATTGATCAGGTGTCGCTTGGCCTTCCTTTGCCTTTTGACCTGGAAATAGTACTATTTGCGCAACAACAAACAGTAGTACATCAAAGACACAATGGAAAGCTTGAAGAAATACATCCATACTTTTTCAAAAGAATGGATGAAGGAGCAGTTCAAAAAGGAAATAGCTAAGCTAAATGATTGAAAATTCCAGTATTCTTTATAAATAGTCTATCAGCAGACACTACTATCGGTCTTGAGCCAGTATAGAGTATGATCGTTAAAGCTATAGTCTGGAGCCAAGCTATCAGAACACTTGGGGTCCTCCCCTATTTCACTACACACCTTATAGCTTTTCATGGCTTCGTCGTAGAATATTTCGTATGGAGAGTGGAAAAATTAGAAGTCTTTAGGAGGAACATGAGGTACAATGTCTTTGTAGTGAATTACCCGATACAACTGAGGGATCAGTCCATGAAAATACTTGGCCAGATTGCCATTCCCAACACGAGGACACCCAAACACATACATTTCCTTGATTTTACCAGGGTAGTTTTTTGCTAGGGCAAGACCTGAATACTGAAAAGGGTACCTGTGAGGTAGGCTAATGCTCCTCCAAGACTGTGGCCAGTGATGTCCAGAGTAGCTTGTGGATATAGTCCAAGCAGTGTTTTGATTTTATCCTTCAACAGACCTGACACTGACACGTAAGCATTGTAGAATCCCTTGTGTACTTTGCACTTTGAACATTGTTGATCGCTGTAGTCTATTTGTTTGAAATCCAAGTCCTCTAGCCAGTTTTTAGTATCAACTGTACCTCTCCATGCTATCACAATCGACTTCCTGTGAGTGTCATATCCGATGTACCCGCTTATGTGGGTTGCAGTGTTCTATATTTGAGAAATATGAGTAAGATAGGGATAGGACTTGCAAGGTCTACATGACCAGGATTCAATCTGAGCTTTTGAGCAATGAGTAATAACAGCTAGCTCAGCTTGTCGGACAGCCGTATCTTCGCTGTAGCTGCCTTTAATAAGAGTCAGGAGGAGGGCAAGTAAGACGATTTTCAGCATTCTTGTATGATTTATAATCTTGTTAATGAAATTATTTGAGCTGAATGGAAGCAAGAAACAAAGTCGAAAAACAAATGTCCAATATTTTTCAAGCTTTTAGTCTTGATTGAGGTTTAACCTACTTTGATAAATAGTAAATAATCAATATCAAATTATCAGCAAATATGGAAGAGCCCAAACAATCATCAAAGGTATTCACTTTCCTAGGCAAGATAGTACTAACAGTAAGCGGTCCTGAGGTACGGGAGGAATATGCTGGAGCTAAGCAGTACTACGTCTATACCATCCAAGGCTCTGACAATAAGGGTACCCCCTCTTGCTATTCAGGTCCCATCGATATCAAACGACGATACTCAGATTTCACCACCTTCAGGAACCTCCTTATCAAGAGATGGCCAGGCGTTTACATTCCCTCTCTGCCCACAAAGATCAAGGTCAACTATTCTGATGACTAATTCGTTAAGTTGAGGATAACTTACCTTGAGAAATTTCTCAACTACCTTGCAGAGCGAGAGTTCATCTGGTACCAGGAAGTAAAACTTAGTGTATACAGGAAGCTCAGTTTTTTGTGAAGAACAGCACCCTCAACCTTACCAAAGCTTTTGATGCTTTTGCAAAAGTATAGGTTGACGAAATCATCAGAAGGTATGAGAGTACATTCGAGGATATAATAAAAGGAGATATTTCTGACAACACCAAAGCCGTCGACATCGCCACTTTTGATTTTGCACTGAAGTAACTCTTCCCTAAAGTCAATGAACTCCGAAACAGAGCCTAGCAAGCCTTCAATGCTCAGCAAAAATTTCACACCAAATACTCTAAAATGTTAATTCCAGTGATGTCTAGGTATGAAGAGAAGTGCCTTTCTGAATATGCCCAACTCCCTCAAGGAAAAACAATAGGAGTGCTTTCTAAATCTGAAGGAGTAGAGACAAGGTAGGAGCTCAAAGAAAATCTTCACCAGACGGCCACAATAACTTTGTTTGAGGAGGTGAAGCGAGAGAAAAGGTAGATACAGGCCTTTCAGGAAGCACTAGCAGAAAGAGGAGAGTACTTGAAACAATCGGACAAGTTCAACTCCAAGATCAAATCTCACGAGTCAAAAATAGAGGAAGAGATGGACGGCAAGAAGACCTTTATGGAAAAGATCCGGAAGATGTCTCGCGAGGAGATCATAAAAGGAAGTGAAGAATCTATTACCAAGTATAATGAATAGCTCTTGAAGGTGCAGAAACTATGTGAGTATATTGATGCTGTGATGGTCGAGGAAATAAAGATCTTCCAGGCAGAAAGGAAACGTTCTTACTATGAAATGGCCTATAAAATAATCAAAATCGAGCAGGCGAATATTTAAAAGTAGAGAGCTTTCTGGAAGTTGTTCGAAGACTATCAGCACCATGAGCATTATTTTGAAATATAATAACCCAGAGACAACAGCAAGGTCTACTACAGTCCAGTCAAATAATAGCAAAAAGGTAAAGAAGCTGAGGAGGGTGAGAATGAGAAAGAAAAGGAGGAATACAATAAATAATAAAAGTCTGAGTAAAATAAAGAAAAAGCTTAAGAAAAGACTGAAAAAGAAGAAGATAAAGGATAATAAAAATAATAAAAGTAAGAGCAGACAGAAGAAAAGTAAGAAAAGCTATCGCCTGAATAAAGGAAAGAGGGGGTTTAAGATTATTAGCTATAGGAATAAAATGAAAATACTTTGAGCTTCGAGAAGAAGAAAAATAATGAGGAGGAAATCCGAGTATCATCTAACTCACAGACAGCCAAAGAAGGGCAGCTGGCTGAGAAATAATAATAAAATAATTAGCCTCACTCTGAATAGGAATAATAGGAGGCCAAATAAACTGCATATATAGAGCCACAAACATTGGTTGAGGAAGTCGATGAAGGAGCTGAAGTCAATTAGGCTAAAGCAGAGTAATAAACTGAGAAAGGTGGAGCATAGAAAAAGAGCGAAAAAGCAGTTGATGAATCAGTGGAGGATCAGCCAGATGTATTGTTGAATAAGGCCAACAAAGAGGATGTTCTTAAGGAAAAGTGATGTTTCCATGATATCATAAATATGTTTGCTACATAAATAAATACACTATACCTGTTGAGAGCCAGATAAAAACAAATAGTTTATATGATCTGAAAGAGGGTTTGTGATGATGCACCATCATGTCAACAATCAAACAAAGCACACAGTTTTCCTACCCAAAGTAATCACTGGGACAGAAAGTGGCCAATCAACGAGATGGAAATGAGTCCTGTGACATTGATATCGATATTGACCATCTTATTTAATAGGAGTTGTAGCCAGACATGAACCTATAGAACGGAAGTGTTCATTTGAACGAATAATATCTTCTCAACTGGATTCAATAAATTGACTAAAAATATACTATAGACGGAAAGAAGGCTCTGCAATCCTTTCCTCCCGTTCAGGGGCTCTTTCAATGCCTGAAAACAGTTTATTCACAGTTCCCAGAACAAATGGCCGATAATGCCATAATGCTCCTTCACAGTGTACTTCATGGGAAAGAATGTCCGAGTAAATCAGGAATAAGCGGGAATAAATTGGTCGAACCACCTCCAATTAAAGAGGTAAAGAATCAGAAAGGAAGGAAAGCCAAGGTATCGAAAGATGAGCAGAGGCAGATGATCAGGTTCAAGAACCCTCCAAGAAAAGATGACGAAGCCTTGATAGCAAATTCCTACGTACATTATGGGTATGGACTGAGAGTATTGAGAGAGAAGTTAGGAGATGCCTCAACAACTGCCAATAGATATAACAACCTGATAACAATAATCATCAGAAACACATTCAGGTCGATCGAAAGCGTTCTCAACCAGACAACCAAACAAATGCGATAAATAGGCTATAACTAATAAAAAATACTGAGATCTCCCCTAATCAACTGTTCGAAGTGGTTGCCTCCCAACCAGTATGCTACTTTTATTGAATTTGTGAAGGGCACATACGGGATAGATGAAGCAGTTGTGGACTTGTAGACAGTATCTAACCTCTATGACTCCATCATGATTCAGCTTAAGCAGCGATAAATGCAAGAAATAATGACCAAGCAACCCAAAACGACCACCCCCATCAAGTTCAAGAATCCGAAATACTCAAAGAAGAACAAAAAATGAAATGATTGATTCCTCTAGACATTTTTTAGTTTGATAGAGAAAATTTAAATTATAAGCATTGATTTAAAAAAACAATGGAGGAAGAAGAAAAAAAATCAGACTTCGATGTTTTCAAGGGGAAAGTATTTAGCTTCACCTACGAACTGGTCAGTAATGAGGTAAGTAGCTTGCTATTTAGCTCAGCAACAAGTTATACCTTGTCCTTATCATCATCGAAAGCATTCAGTTCATCGGGTACTATAACAATGGGTCCATGACATTCAACACTCTTGGATTCTAACAGTTCAGTCAGGTTTCCAGATACCTTAACATTCTGGTCTTCCTAAAAACCTCTAACATCAATCTCTACCTGGTCCCGTGCTTTTTCTGCCTCAGCTGCCTGCATGTGCTCTTTCTCTGCCTGGGCTACCGAGCATTCCAATAGAGAACTTAAAAAATCAATAAAGAGGTTGCTGACAAAAATTTTCACAAAAATAAAATATAATTTTTTGCCAACCTTTTGATGGTCTTCA
>Ga0100378_1005201_pt1 | contig 11968 bp, 16 predicted proteins | sample CryGeymeta201502_FD_81535 | JGI IMG/M metagenome (GOLD analysis project Ga0100378, IMG submission 81535) | Groundwater microbial communities from Crystal Geyser aquifers in Utah, USA - Crystal Geyser metaG 2015-02 | ecosystem: Environmental > Aquatic > Deep subsurface > Groundwater | place: USA...
AGCATTAGCATCCATCAAAGGAGCTCCATCTTCTCTTTTTTTGCCTGATGATCTGGGCTGGGTTGGAATCAGTTTTGTTCTTTCTGACAGATAGTTATCATCATTTGTGAAGATGTAATTTATCTCACTGTCGATGTTTGAGACAATCACTTCCTGAGCTTTGTTTCTCAAGTTCTGAAGGAAAACATCAGCTTCGTTAATCATTTCATCCATAACACTAGGGGCTTTTCTAGCAACTTCAGCAATTAGTTCACCTGATATTTTTCTTAGCTCAGTGTAGATGTTGTTGAGAAGATCAATAGCGGGTTCCTTGAGTCTTTCGAGGCGAGGTGAAAGGAGATAAAGGAAAGCATGAATGGAAGGGAATCCAGGAATGGAATCACCTTGATGGTTTTTGATAGCTCTTTCGATATCATCATCTCTGAGATCCATGCTGACTCGATATTCCTTCTTTGATTATTCATCATAAAGATCTTCAAACATAGCTTTGATGATACTGCCAGTTGACAACCTGACCTCCTTCTCAACTTTTTGGCTCAAGTCATATCCACTTTTACCTTTGATTTATCCGATATATCTTTCAGTGAATTGAGTGAGTAGTCCCCAGATGAGATGAATCTTTTCTTTACCGTCTTGAGGCATTGGTTCTCCAAGCGATTTGATAACAGCCTCGCATTACTTTGCTTTTTCATTGACTTCATTGAGAATGGATCGAAGATGCTTGTTGATATTCTTTTAGAGAACTTCAGTCAGTCTCTTGGTAAGAGATCTCGTTCCAAAGAATTTCATATCCATGTTTCTATAAACATTATGATTTTTGAAGTATTCATCTTCTTTGTTCAGGGCCACCCCCACTTTTACCTTGTTGTTAATATCTTATTGAGATCTGTTCTTGACTCCCACATATCCGAGCTTCAAAGGAACTTCTCTGTTCAATATCATGCTGGAAGCATCAGTTCCTCTGTCCATGATATCAATTTTAGTGATGACACCCAAGGTTCTGGTTCCTTCAGGATCCCATTGCCTAGCCAGATGCAACCCTTGAGAAGTACTCATGTCAGCGTTGGCAGGAATAACAGCTAAAATAATGGTTCTATCTTATTGGCAATACCTTTGAGCCATCTTAGTGGTGATTTCTTCAATATTATCGATTTGTTGTCCCACTGAAATTTTGGTGATACCCGGCAAGTCGATGAGAGTGAGATCGGGACATTCATATGAATAAACTAAGTTTATTTAGAGATACCTGTCAATTTAAGAGGTTTGTCAACAATTCCTTTGTTTGTTCCAGCCACCTTATCGGTCTCAGATTCAATAGTCTTTCTGATTTCGTCAAAGTCAAAGTATTTTTTCTACTTGCTTAGCTCCTCAAAAATACCATAAGGTTTGGCAGTGGCTGTATTATGAGATGTCTACGATTGTTGACGTGAACCATGCGGAGCTCGAGAGGCCTTCTGGTGACCACGCCGGAACCTCTTGGCAAAAAGTCGAGGCCCACAATGTTTTCGAGGAGGGAACTTTTACCTGAGGACTGTGTCCCTGAATAATTTTAGAGGTACCAAGGACGGCGATTCTGGGTAGCTCGATATGCTCATGGAGTCCTACATCTCGGAAGCTATCGATGAGGTTGATAAGTTTTCTGAGGTTGTCAAAGAGAGGCTTATCAGTTTGTTGGTATTTCTCCATTCTGATGTTTTATTTGAATACAGATATTTATCATAAAATACGACATACCCGGCCCACATAAGCTCAACAAATCGCATTTGACATCATCAAATCACAGCAAGATGCCTGGGACGTAAATGAAGGGGAAGAAGTCTTCAGCATCCTCGATTTCGTCCTTTGTTCCATATAATCCTTCTGTTTCCCTGTCTCCAAATATTTCAATCATGGTGCCTTGGACCAATTTTTCCTTGCCAGGGACAGGCTCAAGCCAGTAATTTACAGTCTTATCACTGCCAAACCTCATTCTGGTTTCAATAATCATGCGTGTGACTTTCACGTGCACATATAGTTCAAAGGCTTCCGAGAATTGAGCCTTAAGGGTATTTTTTAGGATATTTGTCTGAGTTTCCAAAGCATAAGTCAAGGCGCTTCGCTTGTTTTTCCTTTCTTCACTCTGCCCAGGTTCAAATTTGAATTATCTGACAACAATCTTAAACTTTTCTCTTGCCACATCAATGAACTCAGCAAGAGGGTTGGCGTATCTTTTCTTTCTGTGCTTTTTCTCAGAGTGGTGCTCCCCTTCATCTTCATGCTCATGATCAGAGAGTCTGTCTGGTTCCATTTTCTGGTTAAAGACATCGACAGACCTAAATAGGATAACCTTTACCAGAGACTGAGTCCATCTTTCTCAGGGATTTTAAGTTTCTTTGCACTATTGGGGACGACATATTCAGTCAATCTCCAGTATTAAGCTGAGAATTGATCGATCATAACAACAGGCACCACACAGATGACTGTGCTTATAAACTGAGTGTAGTGGAAGTCTTTTGCCTTGACATTTCCATCGACAATCACGTCACTCAAGTCCTTGACATTGTAGTTTCCTCTGAATTAAATTATAGTTACTATTTCTGGGCCAACTGAGCCAATTGGGCCTTGGCTTCATTGTAGCGAGTAGTGTCAGATCTCAACATGTTTTCGATGAGGGCCAAGTTTTTGTCAAATTCACTGAAGACGTGAGGAATAGGACTGGCTCCTGGGTATTTGGAGAGGTTCCATGAAAAATCAGCCACATATCTTTTTATGGGAATTTCTTTTTCGCCCTTGATCCACCACTCATGAGTGGCTTTATCAGACAAGTCACAGAACTGTTTGTCGATTTTTTTGAGCAAGCTTTCAACAAGAGACTCCAGTTTAAGTGCCTTGTCATTGCAGAACATGAGAGTGTCAAGGTTAGCCATCTTGAAGTTAACCTTTTTGAGGTTCATTTATCCACCGTCCAGGGCAAGTTTGCGTCCGATGATACTGTCTCTGATTTCCTTGATGGTGGCTTATCTGTTGTTGAGGAGATAAGGAGCGCTAATGTAGAAGAACGACATTTCCGACCTTCAATAACAAATATCTAATCACTATATAGCACAACTTATCCAAAATCCCGACATAATTCATAAATATTAAAATTTTATCATCATGCCCCTTAATTCTTCATCACCAAGGTGTTCTCCATGGTCAGAATATCCTGAGTAGCCGCCCTTGCTCCGACCGAATTATTCCTTGAACTGCTCTTGGATCGACAGCTTAGTTTGCTATCCATTAATCGCCGGGAGCTGAGTTATCGCTTGAACTATTTTTAGTGTTTAAATATGGTGGGTAACTTTCTTACCATTTTCGAGTAGCGTTTGCTTTGCTTAAAATCTTTCTTCATGTTTTGAAGTGAAGGAATCATGGCTGATTGATGGACCATGCGAGTTAGCATGTTGTAGTTGTCAGCTTTTATGCGACCGTTTTCTTTTCGATTGTTAAAGTAGCTATTGAAATGTTTCTGGTTTGCCTCTTGCTAAGGGTTCTCCTCCGGCCGATTGTCAGTAGCGTTGAGCTTGTTAAGCAGCCGATGATTTTAACGTCTTATATTGTTGTTCATTTTTTCCTTAAGTTGTTGCCTGCGAGTGGAGAGGCGTTGAAGATAGGTTTCCTGCTACTTTTAATCATTGTGCCTGCGAGCAGTGAGAGAATATGACTGACGGATATTCTTGACTTTATCGAGATGCAGCTGAAATGCCTTTTCATTCATATAGATATCTGAAACTTTTGACTTTCTCTGAGGGTTGAACATGCTAATAAATATATTTATTACTAGCCAACAATAGTAACCGACTATAATATGCTTCATTGAATTGTCCCCCTCATGTTTTTCCCCTGACTTTAGTAATTTTAATTATTGAAGGCATTGTTTGAGAAGGGGGATTAATTTTTCATTATATAGAGTTATTAATCTCAACGAATGAATTTTCCCTCTCGCAAAACAAACAAGGAGCGATAGATAATGGAATAAAACGTTGGATATGCAGAAGGATCACTCCGTGAATATCTTAACATCAAAAGGTCGAGTAAGGATAAATGCTGTCTGGTTATTTTTTTCATCTATGTCGCAGTCTGGGGAATTTTTGCAGGAGTCGGCTTCTTTTTCGGAAACTTCAGCAATATCGGTACCTTTATTGTATCCGGAAATTAATGCTCCCAAAATATTTAGTGTAAATTTGAAGTAATTTAGATTCCAGTTCTGCTGATACATATGCATGTAGCCAGGTTGTATGCACACCACCGACCACCTACAGTTATCTGCAAAAGGTACCGTATCTCAATTAATTAGGTCTGCGTTGATTCGACTTATGCAGTAAGTAATTCTCAGCTGGCGGTCCAGATCAGCATCTATAGTTTCAACCTGACATTTCCTCTCATGCTATACATGAACTTTGGAATCGTTGTTGGGCTAATCATACTCTTCTGCATTGTGATTTGCTGCCCTAAGGTGGTCTATCCCTACATTTTCTCAGCTTTTGGTATTTTGCTTGGCTTTGCATTTTATCTGCTCAAAACAATCAAAGACAGGGTGGATGCCCTAACGGCTTTGTACTCATCAGACACTTCTCTTCCGACAAGTCAGCTCATATCTGATTAACAATCCATGCAACCCTTGGCATATATATTGCTAGCCGGATATCTGATCCTCTTTCCAGTGGTTCTTTTCTCTCCTGGTAAAATCAAGATGTCAATCAATTTGCTTTCGAGAATGTACCATTTCTTTTAAAACAACTATACTGTTGTCGTGGTTATTGTCCTCTCCACCCTTTTTATCTATGGATTCATATTCTTGCTGGGGTTCCTGCTGCTTAACTTTGCCACAGATGGAACTGTTGTTTCTTCTAATAACAGCTTTTTCTATCTGTACGAAAGTGTGAACCTGGCTCACCCTGCAGGTCTGATCTTCTTCTTTTTTGGAGTCTACTGGATTTTCGGAGTAACGGGATCTTTTCAGCAATATGTCATTGGCTCAGCAATAACACAGTGGTATTTTGAGGATGGGGGAAAAATAAAGCCTGTTCTGAAAGGAGCCAAAAGAGGTTGGTATAATTTAGGATCACAAGCTATTGATGCCTTTTTGATTCCTATTCAATGGCTGGCTCTCTTGGCTTATTCTGTGTTCAAGATGGACTCCTAAACTGTCGATCAATACGAAAATGAGCACCATTAGGATTGCTTGTGTCTTAGCAACTGCCTCTATAGATTGCGTCAACTCTTCACAAAAATATACATTAAAATCAACCGAGGATCCCCAATAGCTGGTGTTCTCACCAACAATAGCTACATTGAAAGTTGCTAATTAGCAGCCGTCACCTTCTCTGAAAAAAAACATCGATTCTTCAATATCGGTGGGAGTCTCGCTCTCTTCCTATCACTGTTTATCACATTAGTCACTCTCTTTATCAACTATCTGGTACTTTACTATCAAAATTACAACGTCTTTCCTGCAAAAGTCAGCTCTCTCTAGTTGCAAATGGTCCTAGCTATATTCTTAGGCTTGTCAATTGGCATGCTTTTGGGAAATTTGTTCGGAACAAGTGTTGATGCTTTACTTTTTTGCTTTTTGAGAGAAAAAAGTGGAGGAGAGTCGATTAGTTAGATTGAAATAAAAAGTTATTTAGAGTAGCTCTATAATGCTGAAGAAGACGTGGAGTAGGTTCAAGAGATGTATGAGGTATAGTCTGACACTGAGTGATTATTTATTATTTTTGAGCTTGAGCTGGCAAAACAAGAATATTATAATAACAACAACATGGAGCAATAGATCATTATTGAACCTCCTCTCTACTTTGCACCATAGGGTCTTCATATCTGGAACACTCACTTCCATCCCCATCAAGATGTCTTAGCTGCTCCCCTTATCAATGGACACATCCAAATGTATCCCTCTATATTAATGTAGTTTGAAATATTCTTCTGATGACGTTGTTCCTCTAGTCACAGTCACAGAAGCGCACAGATCCAGTGTCCGCCACTGCAGGTTCAATCCTTCCGGAAATAGTAAGCATTCGACCATATAGCACTCGCAACATGTGGTGAAGACAAGCGTTTGGCCTTCATTGATAGTTCAGGAAATGTGGCCCATCTTATAAAGAAGGCACACACAAGTCCAATTCATCGAGTTCACTTTGCAAACGATACTCTTCTCATCAGTGGAGACGATGATGGTATGGTGAAAGTGTGGGACTTAAGAAGCTCATAGTGTGTTTTTGATGCCCAAGAGCAGTCTGAAGCCATCACTGGTCTTTTGTTCGACTAGGAACACACAAACGTCATATCAAGCAGTCTAGATGGAACAATCGCTGTCTATGATATAAGACAAGGTTTCGACTCAGCTCATAAGCTATACGCCAAATCAGACAGCATTGACTAGGAACTGCATGGACTGGAATCTATGAAGAATGGAAAATATTTGATATGCCCCTCTTCAGAGCAATCAGTGCTCATTTACCGCAGAGACAGTATTCAAGTCTACGTTGACAGAATCATGGAACAGCCTGGGTCTGTTTAGTCGATTGTACTTAATGGTTGATTCAGCTTAAAATAGACGAAGACACCTTCCTCACTGGCTGCTAAGATGGATTTGTTAGAGCCTTTTCTCTGAAGCCTAACAAGCTTTTGAGAGTTGTGGGTCAACATGAAGAAGATTAGCATTTCCCTGTCCAAAGTTTATCATTATCTCGTTGTGGCAATATATTGGCTTCAACCTCACACGACAATTCGATCAAATTTTACGACGTAAGTCAAGTCAGGAACAGAGGAATTAGTCAGACATAATAGTAGGAGTATTTTAAAGAAGCTGAAGTTAAGAAATAAGCACAAAACTAATAAGAAGACTTCGAGGATATGTCTGATGACTCAGATGACTCAGATGACATGGAAAGTTAGGAATAAATATAGGTTGATACGAAGGCAAAGAAAAAGCCAAAGAAGATGTCAGTAAAGCAAAGGGAAAGTGAGTTGAAGAAAAATCATCAGAAAAAATTTTTCGAGGGACTGTGAGATCTGTATTTTAAATTCTTTTTATCAAAAAATAATTCAACATTACCATCCGATCAGTTCCTGCTAAGCAATAGGCCAGTTTTGAGACAATATTGGAGAAGGAGAATATTGTAGTTTTGTTGTTTTGTTTTTCTTATAATATATATTGTAAGATCATATCATTATATGCCTTTGGTCTACTCTGCTATCAACCTGTTTGCTTGGTACACCTGCAATCTCTTTTTCAGGGATATCACTCTTGTGAACCCAGACAATATTCCAAAAGAAGGACCCACCATCATTTATGGCAACCATAACAATCAATTTGTCGATGGAATGGTACAATCTTTTTTACTTAGCTCCTCATGAATGCAGTCAAAAGACCCATGAGTTTTCTTGCTGCAACTAAATCCATGAAGCGACCTTTCATCGGTCAGTTGCTCACAGCATCAGGTTGCATTCCTGTTGATCGTCCTCAGGATGTTAAGCCTTAAAAAGGGCCGGGAACTTTAGTAGATCTGGATAATGGTAAACTCTTGGGGAAAAAGACAAAATTTACTAAATTGAATGTTGGAACAGTTCTTAGCCTCTAAGGTCCGATAGAGTTAAAGATTCTCAAAATAATTTCTGACACCTAAGTATAGGTTTAGGGAGTTGGTAATTTCAAAGAAGCCAACTTTCCCTACAAATATTTGATAAAACTTGAGTATCATGACCTTTACGAGGCAGTGTATACGGCCCTTCACAAAGGTAGGTGTATTGGAATTTACCCAGAAGGAGGTAGTCATGATAGGCTTGAGCTTTTGCCTCTTAAGGCTGGAATATGCATTATGGCTCTTGGAACTATGGAAAAATATAACGTTCCCGTTAAATTAGTTCCTTGTGGCTTCAACTACTACAATCCTCACAAATTCAGATCAAAAGCAATTCTCTAGTTTGGTCCCGCCTATGAAGTTCCCATGGAAATGGTAGAGCTCTACAGGAAGGACAAGAAAAAAGCCATCTCTATACTCTTATCTAACCTCGAAAAAGTACAAGTTGATTAATGCAGATGCTTAAGGCAGTGACAACCGAATTCGATTCTTATGATGAACTATTTGCCCTTTTCATGGCGAGATAGCTATATGCTTTGAGTGGAAAGAGACAAATTACGATTCGATAAAAATTAGAGCTCAACCGACGCTTTTCAAAAGGATACATGATGATCAGAGGTGATCCAAAATACAAAGAAGTTTACGATAAGCTTCTTCAATTTTCAAGATTTGTCGAACTTACAGGAATTCCAGTCAGAAGAGAGGATTATTTCGGCAGTCGCTTTTTTGACTTTTTCAAATTTTTCATGTACCTCGAGAAATGCATCCTTCGATCCATTATTGTAATAAATTAATAACTTAGGCTCTTCCTGGTTTAGTAATGATGGCTCCAACAACATCTCTTATTGTTCATTTGTCATAGAAATAGAGAATCAAATGTCTCAAAGGAAGCAAAGTCAAAAAATTTGGAAATGATGTGGTTGGTTCTTATAAAATTTTGCTTTGTACCTTCCTTATGCCTTTAACTTGCGCTGGCCATTCAGCCCTGCTTTATTATGTGCTAAAAAAATTCACAAAGCTTGAAAAAAAGACCATTCTGAAAATGGCTCTTGGCCTGTTTGCTCTTCAGCCTATCTATGCCCTTCTATTTGTCAAAAGTTACGACTCCTTCAGAAGAAGTTGGTACAGATTGAAATTTTTGTTCATGCGTCTCTTCAAACCAAACATTTATGAGGATTTTAACAGAAACAAAAGGGAAATTCAAAGGCAGGTCTTGAAAATTGTTGAAGAAAAAGGGCATCAAGTCGTTGAAAATTTCAATGAGAATCGTATCCTGAAGAAAGACGAACTTCATGTTTCAGAGTCCCAACTCTATATCTTCGACGAATAAGATTAAGAGTTTCAAAAGGAATGATATCATTACATAATTATTCTGATTATTTTCTATATTGTCCTTCAATCAACTAAATCACTCTCTTTCTATCAGAGCAGCTGCTCCCATACCAGTTCCAATGCACATAGAGACAACTCCTAATTTACTGTTTGTCCGCTTCAACTATGGTAGCAGGGTGGCTATTTGTCGAGCACCTTCATAAAAAAAAATGTACCAGTGCAGCCCAATGGGTGACCCAGGGCAATCGCCCCTCCTTTAGGATTCAATTTTTGTTTATCAATTCCCAATTTTTAGACGCAATAAGTAGCTTGACTTGCAAACGCCTCGTTAATTTCCCAAATATCTACCTATTAAACTCTGTGACCTGTTTTCTTTAAAAGTTCAGGAATAGCAACAGCGGGTCCAATGCCCATTATTTCAGGAGGACATCCTTTGGTTGCATAGTGAACAAATTTGGCTAGGATGGGAAGATTCAGTTTTTATGCAGTAGATCTTCTGGCGAGAACTACACAAGCTGCGCCGTCAGAAATTTGTGAACTATTTCCAGCAGTTGTAGTTCCGTTTTTTTTAAATATTGTTTTTAACTTAGCTAAACCTTCCATTGTGGTTTGTTTCCTAATTCCATCATCTTTTGAGCAAATTACCTATTTCTCGTCTCCCTTTTCATCTTTTACCTTTGTCCGTACAGGAACTATTTATTATTTGAACAACTATGACTCTTGAGCCTTCGCTGCTTTCAGGTGAGACTCCACAGCCATTTGATCCTGCTTTTCTCTCGTGATTCCATAGCGTTCAGCTACATTTTAAGAAGTGACTCCCATCGGCATAAGGCTTAATTTCGCTTGCTTATTGCTCTTCGCTTATTCGGAAAGAAGATCTTATCGAACCCAATCTTTCATATTGTAAAGGGACATTGATTCAACACCTCCCCCAATACCAACATCAATGATTCCACTCTTGATTTTAGAGGCAATAATTGCACAAGATTAAAGTCCTGAAGAGCAAAGTCTGTTGATTGCGACTATTGGGGTAGTATCTGGGAAATCTGCCAAGAACATCGCCATCCTGTTTGTTATTTATCCAGCCCCTGGTTGCAGATTATTACCAATAGCGATGTCCTGAATCAATCTTGGATCAATTTTAGCTCTCTCAGTAGCTGCTTTGAGGACAGATGACAACATTACTTCTGGAGCTGTATCCTTGAAATGGCCTTTTTTTGCTTTTGTGATCGCCGTTCTGACAGCTGAGCAGATGACAACATCATCTGGCGATTTGGAAGATACCGGAGAGGGACGAAGTTGAAAGGCTGTGTTTTAAAGTCGATTCATAGTGCTTGATAAAGATATATGATTTGATATAATTGTAATAGATTATGAGGCTATTGATGATCATTCTATTTTAAGTCTGGGCTTAGCCTAATTAGCAAAATAAGATTGCCTTCTCTTATCGTTTCTGTCCTTACTTAGTCTCCTCTTCGCTTGGGTCTTATCTTTCCATGAAGCAAAATCAATATACTTGATTTTGAAGGTGTTTTTCAGCAGGTAGAGTACTTTGAGCTCTTTCGATTATATTTTATATTTATTCTCAACACGGAGCTAAACTAATCCAATTGGCTGATCTCCAATGAGATGTATTTTATTTTTATACATATTGTAAAAGTGTTCGCTATCGTTTGCTCGACCTGTCATTGAATGGACTCGAAGGTTTGTTCTTGTGTCATATTTGTTCAAATGATCAATTGTTTCTAATGAACTTTACCTACTATTCCTTATGCTCACGATGGATGATTATCGAGCCAATTTTTTTTGTGATTTGTTTTTACTCACATTTAAGTTTTTTCCAGATCTCTTTGTTTCATCTTTATCCTCTATTTCCCGTTAAGGAGTAAAATAAAAATCTTCTTTTTTTAATGAAGTGAAGGTTTCCCTGACAAAAGTAAAAGTTTCAAAAAGAAGAAAGAGATTTAGCTCACTATTGATATTGTCGAGTTCAAGGATGTATTTCATTTTATATCTTTGTAGTGAGTGTATATACTCCCCAAGTATAACCAAAAAATCAGAAAAGCTAAAGTTGTTAATAATTACTCGAAGTTGATCCACACTTTATATTGTTATCTATTCCTCATTTTTTAAGATTGAGTGAGCAGCTTTGATTTTATCCAGGTATTCATCGAGGATTTTTTTCTTGAAAACCATCTATCTTTCACTTATATTTTATACAAGTAAAGTGCGTCCAGATTTCTCTTTTGTTGCCAACTTATAATAAAGCCCTTCATCTTTCAGAACATTGTAAATGACATCTATAGTTCCATAGTCCATTTTTTGCTGCTTTTATCGGTCCATAATCCTCCTTATATTAAACATGAACTTATTGTCAGTTCCAGAAAGACTATATTCATTTTTATTAGCAGTTGTATCAAAATCAACGAGAACCTCTGACAATTTTTTATTCATTGACAAAAAGTGATCATTCCACTCAAAATAAAGCCACTAGAAATGAAGAATGGTGAAATCATTTTATTTATATTTTTATCCTGCAGCGCTAAGGGCTTGAATTTTCTGGAAGAAGACTTAATTAATATATTTGGTATTGAATGTATCTTAAGCAATCAGTTGATCATTGAATTTTGAAATTCTTTTGAGCATAATGGTGAATTATGTAACAGAATCACCTCTTATTTATTTAATTTCGAACATTCCTATCAATCTTTTGAATGAAACAAATTCATACTCCTCTTGATATTCAGCATTTATCATCTCTTTCAGCAACATGATAAACTTGACCTGATGATTCTTCATCTTTGATACCTACTCTAAAGTTCTTATTCTTTCTAAAGGCTCTACGTCGTCATACAGCACCCAAAATCCTGAAGAATTGTACAACTCTTGTAATTTGATATATCTTTTATCAGCAATGTCAGTTAATGAGTATATTTTAAATTCCTTGGGAAATTTCAACCGAAACACCCAATAGCTAGCATCACAAACACAAAACATATTTTTTTATTATTATTTATGCTTTAAAAATATTCTAT
>Ga0100378_1005215_pt1 | contig 11947 bp, 12 predicted proteins | sample CryGeymeta201502_FD_81535 | JGI IMG/M metagenome (GOLD analysis project Ga0100378, IMG submission 81535) | Groundwater microbial communities from Crystal Geyser aquifers in Utah, USA - Crystal Geyser metaG 2015-02 | ecosystem: Environmental > Aquatic > Deep subsurface > Groundwater | place: USA...
CGAAATTTTTTGAGGAGCTCGGATTGATCTGCTCGAAGCAGCCTTTTGAATAGTTTTGAAATTCGATTGGCCTATTCAACAGACACTTGAAGTTCTTTTGATGAGGTCTTAGGAGGTTCAAACATCTTGAGAGGTGGCGTAGGTTTCTTTGGATCTATTTTATCAACCTTTGTTTGTTAAGCTTTAGACTTGCAATTTTTGTTCATTTTTTTGGCCTGAATCACCTCTTTTTTGTTGTTTTTGTCCATCCCTCCCTAGCCCTCTTCACTGCGGCTATTCTCGCTAGTTGATGCACTCTTTTCTTCTGATTTAACTTCCTTCTAATACAAAGGCCTCAACAATTATAATTCCTCACATATATCATCTTATATTTTATTCCCTAGTTATTTATTACCCGCCTTTTGCTTGATCTTGCTAACCACTATCTCGACAGTTTTTTTGAATGAATCGAAGCTTGGATAGCTGTGCTAGTTATAATGATCAGAAATGAGGTGGAGATCGTGGAGAAAGAGAGCAATTAAGTCAGGATATCCGCCAAGGCATTGCTTACCATTATCAATGAAAACTTAGAAAAGTCTCTTATGGTTTTCTGTTTAAGAGATGGGAATTGGGGGAACGGGTTCCAAGTGAAAGGGTTCCGGGTATTCATTAGTGGAAGGTGGATCGATCGAGTTGGCAGTGGATAGTCTTTTGACTTGCTTAGGCTTGCCCTTTAGTTCAGGAGGTGTCACTACCTCAACCTAAGAACCTGCATGTCCTTTCCGTTTGCTTCTCTCTTTCATCTTTCTCTTGGTCTCCACCAAGGCAAAAGAGTATCCCTGAGGAAGCAAAGCTCTAAGGCTATTCACTTGAGCCTAGCTGAGCTAAAGGACATAAGTTTAGCCTTTAGTGGAAGAATGGGAACATTCTGAAGTGTTTTTATGGCTAAGGCGGGTTTGTGCCTTCATTTGTGATAAAGTATAAAGTTGCTAGCAAATTATGCCTTTAAGCTGGCTTATACATTTTGCTATCCCACTCCCATTATTCGCGACAACTCCCTCCCAAAACTAATTGATTGACAGAATTTCTTCGCAAGCAATGACTAAGAGCATACTCTATATATTGGCTGTAACTCTGATAAATTGAATTGATGAGGAATGCAGCGAATCATTTCTTTTTCTCAAGCTTCTTAGCCAGGTGACTGTTGAACTGATCCCATGTGAGAGCTTGCTTTCCTTTGCCGGCAATTGACTGAATTGCCTCCTGAACCTGATCGTCAGTGAGATTTAATCGGAGCATTTGCGAAATCTTTTTAAATGTGCCAAAGGTGACCCTTCCCTCGTTCTGTCTATCGAGCATAGCAAATGCCTCCTTTCTTCCTTCTTCGGTATGTCCGTGACCCTGGATATATGTAGATGTACGATGGCGTGTGTGAGCATTTGGAGGAAGGTTTCGAACTAGACCCATTCCCCATCAAGTTGGTCTGCAATATCACACAAAGATTGATAGATATACTCATGGCTTTGGTCATAACCTAAAGTTTTGGCAGTAGTGACGATCTCCCTGACGTCAGCTTGCCGACGATTATCAGCGTAGAGATTAAACAATGTCCAGAAATCATCAATTTGCTTGACATCGAAGGTGGGATTTTCAGTGACGAGTGGTTTGCTGAATATTTTTTTCTTCTCTTCCTCAAGCAGTTGTTTCTTGTCGATCGACTTCATGGATATTATCGCAGGAATATAATTTAACAGCGATTGCATGAAAGGCAAGGAAAGAAGTAAAATGATAGATTTCAATATATCTGTTAATGATTAGCTGTGTATGGATCACTCCTTTTTGGACGCATTGGGAGTAGCATGGTAAGGACCATAGTAGGTGAATTCCTCCAGAGGCAAAGCGTTCATCATGATCTTTCTGTCCTAAGAGTCCTGGAATTTATCTTCCCAATCCAATAAACTTTCAGGATAAATGTAATTGCCATATTTTGAAACTTCGAGGTTCTAGTGGATCCAGTTCCTGTTTTGTTGGATGATGTGGCGGTAAAATTTGTTTGCTGTGAAGAGGGTGGTTTTCCACCAGGCGTAACCTGTACCACCTACCCAAGCGCCAACGCCTGCTACTCCCAGCCAGCCGAAGTTTTGGTAGAATTGAGTTTCATTGATCTTGCGAATGCCATAACGACCGATTGGGATGAGTCTTTGGCTGACTCTTGCGGCGATGAAGAAGAAAGCTGAGCTAATGAACCAGACTCCAAGTGCGCGGGGGAAGGTGAAAGCCTTGAGATCTCTTTGGAGGAAGTCGTCGAAGTTTCTGGACATAGTGAGTCTCAATAGAAAGGCGAGTACCTGACACCTCTGTCGAGCACGTGTGTTCGATGGTCGTGCCACTGTTTTCCTCTGGTGTTTTCCATACCGATCTTCATGAATTTCTTAAAGGCGGGGTTATCTCCATAGTTCCAGTATCTGAGCTCGTCCATAAGGGGCTTGGCTTTCTCGGGTATATTCGCCATGCTTGCTATATTATCAATCAATAATAAGTTGATAGCGATGCTTATCATCCAAATCATACATCAGTGGTGTCCGTGAGCTCCGCCTTTCTCCTTCTGACTCTTTAAGTCAGCCTAGCACTCGCTGTAGAGAGTGTTCCAGTATGCCAAGGCTTCCTTGTTGACCTTTCGGACCTTTTCGAGAGCTTCAGATTTGTGGTAGTACTCGTTTGTGAGGATGTTTCCGGCTTCGATAACGCTGATAGTTTTAGGATAGACCTCAGGCCAGGCGTCTAAAATAGTTGCAGTTAATACTAAGTTTCCAGGGGTTGTTGATAAGATCCTTCAGTCCGTATTTCTAATCGGCATGTTTTTTTTGTCTTTCTAATTGCTGAACTTGCTCATCAAAATTGTGCAACACTTGATATTGCTATCTTTAGTCTACTTTGTACCTAGTTGCTGCTGTACAGATATCCGACGTAGCCGAAAAGAACTCCGGCCAAAAGCAGGGCTGCTACGTTCTTGATGAAAAAGGGAAAAGCTTCACCCAGATCACCAATCGCAACTTCAGGATTGACCACCATGTAGGTAGGTGAAGAGCCATCGTTGAGGTAGAAATGTTTCTACTCCATGGTGTACTGTGTTATAGCTGAGATACTCTGCGATTAAGGCTAGTTCTTTTGGTGGCGGGAGGATCAGGACGATCCCAGGTGGGAGGAACACCAGCTCTGAGTGCAGGACCAGATATTGTAGGACGAAGAAGCGAAGAGAGTCGGGTTGCTAGTCGCATGGTTATTAAATAATGTTTATGTACTCGACTTTATCATTCTCATTCTCAATGAAGGAAAAATGGCAAATTCGGTTGATTTGACCAAAAGATGATTTAATATCAATAGATTGAGAAGTAACATATTCGTCTAATTTATTGATTGGTTCTTATATCTTTTCTTATGACGACAAACCTCAAAGCACTCATCCTCCAATCCCGCAAGCCTTCTAGCTTCCTACTCGCTACCACAAGTCATAAATTCTAGCCGGGGGAAATCATTGTTAAAGTTCTGGCGTTCTCGCTTGACCCAGTGATGAGAGTCTGGCTCTCAGGTGCCAAAACCAACTTTAGAGTAGTCAAAGAAGACGACGTGTTCAATTGCTTTGGCGTGGGAGTTGTTATCAGCAAAGGCGATGAGACCTATCCTGAGGGGACCTACTTATTTGGTAACACGGGTACAGTGAACTTTTTCGAGCTGACCCATGAAAAACAGAAATAATGCTTTCCCGTTCCAGCTGAACTGGTCGCCATGTATGGCCCCTTTAACTTCATTTATCTCATCAACAACGGCCTAGCAGCTTATCAAGGCTTTGAGATTCTCTAAGTACAACCTGATTAAAATGTTTTGATATCGACAGCTTCAGGAGCAACTGGCCTACTTCTGTGTCACTTAATCAAGAAAAAAGGCGCTAAAGTGGTAGCCTTGTGTTCAGCAGGGAAGGAACAATATGTGGAAGAGTTTAGTGAAAAAGTGATCAATTATCGTGATTGGGATGGAACGAAAAACGCTCTTAAGGAGCTACAATACCAGAAATACTTTGATAACGTTGGGTAGAAGATGCTTGATCTTGTGCTTGATACTATTGGGAATCATGGAACGATTGCCCTCTGTGGTGCCATTGCCAACTATCTAGATGTATTTTTTACTCAATTTAGCCTAAAGAAGGAGGCCTTCGTAATTTTTAGAAAATCATTACCAAACGCCTTAAACTCTAAGGCATCAACTTCTCTCACCTCGTGCCTCAAGCTCAATAAAGTAAGCAATGCATGTATCTCTAGTTTTCGAGGAATACCGGAATCTGAAGCTGAAAATTAGCATAGAAAAGATGTAAAATTTCTAAAAAATATTCAATGAACTTTTTACAAGTGGCGGCAGCATTATCGGCAAAGTGGTATTCGACCCTCATTTGTGATAATCTTTCTATATTATCAAAAATACAGTATATTACAATCCTATAATTCAAATAATGCTGAACAGCTATTCAGATTACTACTACAAACGCTACCTTGCACGAGGCTGCTCCCCCGCCCATCTATTGTGCATATTCTGTGCCTATCTCATTGTAGCACTCCCTTTCTATTTCTCTTTCGCAGGCAAAAGTACCACAATAACTTACATTTTAGATTTCTGGCTGGATACATCCTCTCGTCCGCTTACGCTGAGCTACAACTATACGGGATACTACGCTGCACAAGTCAACTACCAAAACGGAGGCGCTTTTTCCATCCATGAATACTCCAACATACCTGGTAATAACATGACATATCCTACAAATTTCGCCCTTTCTATCTCGACAACTGGTGAGCAGTCACTGTAGACTGCCAAATTGACACTGACGGGATATGGAGCTGTGGAGGTCACATCTATCAACGTGATTATGTACTACTCCGTATGGTTTGAGGAATTAGGCAGAGAGCAAGTATGTGGGCTCATGTGGAATATGGCAGGCAATGTCGTTGGTGGAACTATAGGTGGCAGTTTTCGGTACAAGAGCACTTCGCCAATATCAGGGTAAAAATGAATAAAATATAGGATTTAGTCGAATGAAGTGGTTAATTTGCCACCATACTATCCCAATTTAGTAGCCCCCTCAAGCTTCTCGGTTCTAGCTAACGAGCTCATTCTCACCAGTCTTCTTCTATAGCCATCATTCTCTCACTCTCTCATCACCGACACGACCAATACCCTTGGCACCACTCGCACGATTTCCCTCAAGGCAGTCAAGCAGCGCTCAGTTATAGTAAACTACTACCCTTCTTTACTGGAGACCCTCAAATTCAAGTACTCCAGGTTTATTGCATTTGCCCTGATAGCCTTTGTCGTATTCGGGGAAACATATCGGATGTACGTGAGAGAAGGGTTGGTAGATTGTCAGGCAAAAACGGAGCAAGTGAAAGTTTACTGATGTTTGTGATTGAATTTTAGCTGAATATAAGGTATTTCATGCAAAATGAGATGGATCGATAGTTGTCCCGTGATTGAATTGTTATGGTTGTTGGAGGTAGCCTTACTTGCCCCATGTGAAACCTCCTCTAATCTGGGGTTATCCCACAAGCAAAGATCCATCAGTGTCTAGGTACTGTGTCAGCGGATGTAGACAGTAAGTCTGAGTAGAGCCTAGATGAGAACTAACCATAGTGCCCAACATCAGCTCCATCTTCCTCTTCTTGGCTTATAAACCTGCCCTAACGCTGTTGATGACACCACCAGCCTTCTCCGTCTTGACGTTTATCCCTTTACAAATTTACCTGACAAGATCGATATCTTAATACCCAAAGAAGCTCTCATCTGCTACGATTATGATTTATGAAGTTGTGTTTATTTATTTCCATTGTTATTTTTATTCTTGATCCATAAGTATAGGAAAGGGTTGCTCTAGATACAATATTTTGTTAGATATTTATTGATATTTTTTCATGCTTTCAAGGAAGTTATGACAATTTTTGGGCGACCAGGAAGCATTAGCATCAATGATGTACTTTATGATAACTCCTCCAGTCTCTTTCTCTATTAATACCATCAGATCAATCAAAGCTTATATATCATCCATACACTTTAGTTTGATGAAATGTGTATGGGATAGACCTTCTGTGATGTTGATTAAAACTGAGGCCTTATCTTGATAGGAGACGGAGTAGAATGAACAAGGTTGGAGGCACTAAAGCGAACGAAATATGAGTGATGTGAGAGACAAGCTGACTGTTTTTGAGTAGAGATCGAAAATAGCGAACTAAAGGGCTGAGTAGGGTGCTCTTGTTTATTTAGTTGTTATGCTACGGATAATGGATAGGATTTATAATAGCTCAATGTGAATATTGATGTCCTTTGAGTTTGTGATGGCCTCAGCCCTGCACTATTTAAAATAGTCCACAGGTAAGCCTTCAAACAATTCTGAGCACATTTTTTCCACATCGACCTTCCTATCTGCTTTTTTATATTCCTTCAGTTTATCACTGACCTATTTCATGAATCCAAAGCAATCCTCAATGTCGGCCAGATAGCAGTTTTATTTCTTGGGTGGCAGGCCACATTATCCCACACCTATCAGCTTCTTCCCCTCAACTTATACTTTGACTATGAAGTTTCTCCTCTGTTTAGAAGATGAGTGTGCAGTATTGAACTACCTCTTCAAAGTCAGCGTCAGCTCTTTCCAGCTCAACTTCACCTGCTTGAAGGTATATCCATTCCATTCCTGCATATTTATATATATCAATATCTTTATAGATAGATTCAATATTGATATTTCTTTTATGGAGGGCAGATAGGAAACAGAATAGCAACGAGTCGCTCGCATCCTTCCCATGTTGACAGAAAACGACGTCAAAATTTATAAGATTATCCGTGATTACCCCTCTACCAAAAAAGATCTTACCGGACGAACAAAGTTCCCATCCAGCTTGATAGACAAAATCACCAATGAACTCAGCAAGTACAACCTAATAAAAAAAATACGAAGACCTGAAAATAAAAATTTGAATGTGTGGGTGGTCTATGACTATCAAGAAGAAGAGGAAGGTCAGGTTGACAGAGGCTAGAGAGATGATTTGATGGAGGTGGTCAGGAAGAAAGGAGAAGCTAACCTTGAAGAAGTGAGAAGAGATGCCATGAGAAAAGGCGTCAAAGTTGATCGATTGGATCAGGTTCTTTAAATCATGGAAATGAGAGGATAAATCCACCTCTCTAGCGGCAAGGTCATTCCTCGTAAAACCACACTCATCAACTCTCCATGCATCGAATGCAACCTCCGTGATATCTGTCGAATAGATGGCCCTGTCAGTCCAACCACGTGTCCTTATTTACTTTCCTGGTGACATATGATCCCTTCAAATTTAATACTCCCATTTATCATATAGCCTAACAATTATTATTTAAACATGAACATCCGTGAGCAGATGGACCCCTTGAATTCTTTCAAATTGGAGATCGAAAGCATGTTCGAGAAAAGCTTTCAATAGCTCACTCTCAAAAATAACCTTAATAAGACGTACCAGTACCCTAAAAATCAGAATTCTGCATAACTTAATGGATGCGGCCAAAGAACAAGAGCATAAAATTTCACAGCTGGACCGCTCAATTGAGTCTGTTCGATCCATGTCAGCTCCTGACACTTCCATGGTGCGAACTGAGGTAAATCGACAAGAAGAAAAAATCTATGATAATTTCAACCAGATGATGGGTCGACTCAATCAGATTGAATAGGGCATCAGCAAAGCTAGAAAACACCTCTAAAATCACATGCGAAACAATGTGGAGGTCAATGAGAAATTATAAGGTCTCACGAATCGATTAGAAAAAATCGAGAAATAATAAGGTGGGTATCAGTATCGAGGTAATCAGTAGGATTTGGCTCAGGAAATGGAAGATTTTGATAAGATGCTGACCCAGTTAGAAGATGCAGGACGGTCAACCATGTCGCAAATGGATTTTGCCCACAAGACACAAATTCAGGAACCCTTGAACACTTTTGAGACAAAGATGATGTTTCACAATAAAAATAATGAGGAGGTCCTCAAAGGAAAGCTGAGAGATTTTATGGAAAAATTGCGAAAAGTCTAAAAAAGAATAATTGAGACAACACAAGTAATGAATGGTGAGTTTGGTCGAGCAGTTGACGACCAACGTCGAATCATTGAGGAAATGAGCATGATAGAAGGGGAAATGGGAGTGCTAAGGAGCGAATTGGAGCAGTGTGAAGGCAAGCGAAAGGTTGCAATGCAGAGCAGTGCTGCTAACTTGGATGGTTTAGTTGAGCAGATGCTTTATGAGGCCAAGAAGTTAGAAGTGAGAGTCTAAGGTTTGCGAAAGGGTTACTAGGATGAGCATGACCGTGTGAGAAGAGAAAGTTCACGATGAAGCTGACGATCTTGAATGATATGACTGTATTTGTCCCAATTTAAATTTCTAAGGCTTTATATTGCCTATCATAGGTAGGATTAATAATTGTTTTAATAATTTTAAACGCTATTGTTATACCTCAGGAGCACAAAATCATTTGTCATATCCTTTCAATGCTCTAGCATCACTCCTTTCCCTCTTGTTCAGAGTTACATTTTCCTACTAAGATATATAGCATCATCACACATTTATATTTAAAACCTAATTCAAATGTTCGCCTTCCTCCAGAAAAAAATAGCTGTCCCTGCAAACTCAGTAGCTTCAGCATGCTCATGGGACTACTACTAAGGTTGGCTCGCCATCGGAGCAAGTTAAGGCTTCCTCAAATTAATCAAACTTGACACTCTCAAGACTCAAGGTAGCAACCCTCAAGGTAATGAATCTGCCGACCTCCCCAATCACAACGGAAACATCACTTTGATAACTTGGAACGAAAAATATAGAAAATTGACAACTTGCGATTCCACGGGCACGATCATTGTTTTCATGAAATATCAGGGACAGTGGGTGGAATAAATGGTCAACAATCGTAAAGCTTCCTTCGTCAAAGATATGAAGTGGTCACCCGATGGCACAAAAATTTGCATAGCCTACGAAGATGGAAATGTGATTGTGGGTGGTGTCGAGGGAAACCGCAAATGGGGTAAGGAGTATCCTCACAGAGTGGCTATGATCAGCTGGGCTCCTTCTTCAAAAGAACTCATGATAGGTACCAACAATGGATAGGTTATGCTGTATGACGAAAACGGAGACATCTTGCATCAGTTAAGGCTTCAAGGTCTACAGAGAATCGTCGAACCCGAAAATTTCATGACTCCCAATATCCCCCTAGCTGCTATAGAGTGGTTCTAAGAGGCACAAATGTATTCTGATGAGGCACCAGTTGGCCTGTGCATTGCCTATCAACAAGGTCGATTGATTTTACTGAAAAATGACAAAGATGAAGACCCAATAGCCGTCGATACATCAATGCTGTTAACAAAGGTCAAGTGGAATCCCACAGGTACCATGATTGCTGTTGCTGGATGTTCGTTGGAGTACTAAGAAAAAAGAGCTGTGGTCAAATTTTTTGATAGTAAAGGAAATCATCTGAAAAATTTGAGAATTCCCAATGCTGAGACCGTCAACGATATAACTTGGTAAGGCTCAGGCCTGAGAATCGCCGTAGCTGCAGGATCAAGCATCTATTGTGCTGCTGTAAGACCCAACTACAAATGGTGCTATCTCTCAAACGGAACTTTGGTTTTTGCCTATCAAAAGACAGACCGAGTGGAGTTCTGCGTCGTCTTCTGGGATTCTAAATCTGACGAAAAATACATGAAATACGTCAAAGATCTCACCGAAATCAAGGGTGAGGGTGAGTACTGCGCTATTTTCTCGCATCCTGAGGAAGAAGTCACTCAAATTGATCTATGCAATTCCATTGGTACAACCATCTAGAGCAAACAAGTTGGCTTGGAGGTGTCAGTCTTTGCCATGTCCCGCACTCACATCATCGCCTGTTCCTAGAACTACTGTTACATGTGGCAGTATAAAAGCCAAACCTCACGCTTGACCATGTTCTAGCCATCAACCCAGGTCGGTTATCGAAAGATGGGCCGTGAAATTTGTTGGTTTGTTGACGACAAACCTGACATCAATCAAATATACGATATGGACCAGTTTGATAACACCAAGGAAAGCGAAGATATCATCTGTGCTGTTGCCGTGGCCGAGCAAATGTTGATTATTGGAAGATAGAGCGGTGTTCTGAGGAGATTTACCTTGCCACATATAACAGAAGAGCCTAAATTGTTCTGGAAGCCTCTACCTCTGATCATCGGGATCAACTCTGACTGTACAAGACTGGGTTTGGTTGATATTACAGGTGTTTTAAATATTCTGGAGATCAACAGTCAAGGGGGTAGTGTGCTGGAATTTGAGAAAAAAGAGTGTTGGGCCTTGAGATGGAGTGAAGACCACCCTCAACAGCTCTGCTTCATGGAGAAGAGTAAATTAACAACCGTCAGCAATGTGACAGTAGGTCCTCAAATTTCCACTGAGGGCTACATATGCAACTTCGACAACTTAAGAGTGACCTACTGCTATCTAGACGATATAATGGTTTCACCCGACTAAAACCTCAAAGTTGAAGAATTGTTCAATTAACATGACAGTGCCCTACTGGCTGAGTTCAATGAAACATTGAAGAGAGATGGAATCATCAGGGCTATCAAATTTGTTGAAGACAATCCTCATCAATCTTTATGGAAAATAATCGCTGAAAAAGCCTTGCTTGATCTTGATTTTCTGAATGCTGAAAGGGCATTGCTGAAAGTAGACGATTTCAAGACCTTGAAATATGTCAAAAAATTACAGACTCTTGACGATCGAGAAAAACAAAGAGCTGAAATATTGACTTTGTATGGAAAATACGAGGATGCCGAGAAGGTATATAGGAATATCGAAAGGAAAGATTTGGCTATCAACATGAAGGTCAAAACTGGCGATTTCTATGGAGTGCTTGAAATGGTGAAGGAAGGCTCAGGATATGATGAAATTTTGGGTAAAATGACTAACCAACTCGGCAACTTCTATGCTGAGAGACTGGAATGGGACAAAGCAGCTGAATTCTATCTTACCTCCAAAAATTACAAAGGACTCATCGAAGCCTTCACCATGCTTGAAGATTATGATAGCCTGGCTCAAATCATAGAGTAAATCCCAGACAATGACCCATTACTCAACTAACTAGCTGACAGGTTCCAGTTGGCTGGTATGGCTTAGTACGCAGTCAAATGTTACTAGAAGTTAGGTGAATACAAAAAGGCCATTGACGTCTGTGTGCTACTCAATCACTGGAACATAGCCACCTAGCTAGCAGAGAAGCATGGCTACGGACAAATCGAAGGTCTTCTTCAAAACAGTGCAAATGAACTTCTCAACAAGAATAAACGGCTTTAGGCTGCATAATTATTCAGAAAAGCAAACAGAAACACTGAGGCAGCTAAAATACTGTCAGGTATTGCTAACCAGCTCATCGAAAGGGAAGGAAAACCTTTGTATATTAAGAAACTATACGTGATGGCAGCCTTGGAAGTCGATCAGTACAAGAAGAGGCTTATCGATTCTACCATGACTGGACAAGCTGGAAGCACCACAAGGGTACCTTCTATCTAATGCTTAGACTTTAGATTCGCTAATAACTAGTGATGTCAATACCAGCTCCGACAAAATTCTCAACAATCCTTGGCGAGGAGCTGAAGCATGGCACTTCTATATAATGTGTCAACGTCAACTTTACCAAGGGCAGTTCAAATCTGCTTTGAAGACAGCCCTCAGGCTCACCGATTACGAGCTTGATATGGATGCCAAGAAGATCTACACTCTTGTGGCACTAGCTGCTTACTACAACAAGGTACCTAAAAAATTATTTAGAGCTACAAGTAGTGTTCAAGAGCATTTGTCAAGTTGGAAGGTATGGGTAGTCTTGAAGATCGTGAGAGATACACCGACATCGCTGTAAGCATCTTCACCAAACATCCACCCAAGTAAA
>Ga0100378_1005217_pt1 | contig 11944 bp, 9 predicted proteins | sample CryGeymeta201502_FD_81535 | JGI IMG/M metagenome (GOLD analysis project Ga0100378, IMG submission 81535) | Groundwater microbial communities from Crystal Geyser aquifers in Utah, USA - Crystal Geyser metaG 2015-02 | ecosystem: Environmental > Aquatic > Deep subsurface > Groundwater | place: USA...
AGTATGTCCAGTTGAGTTGATTTCCACTCAAATACACATAAGTTAACCCTGTTGGTAATGCTCCTGAATATGTCCAGTTGATTAGATTTCCATACAAATACAGATAAGTTAACCCTGTTGGTAATGCTCCTGTAAGGGTAGATATTCCGGTTATTCTTAACATTGTTAATGCTAATTTCCCAACTTCAATTGTAATTTTTGCTGCATCTGTTGAGCTTGTCCAACCATCTATTGAGTTATTACCCCACTTAATTACTTTATCTTTTTTTGGAATTACCATTTTAGAAGTTCCAGACGGACATCTTAAGTAAATAGTTCTTAATTCTCCGATTGTTACTTCCCACGTTGTTGATTCTCCTGCTGTACCGCCTGCATCAGTATAGAACCTTGCACCCCCGTCTAACGTTATTGTTTGCGTTTCTGAAACTTCTAATCGTAACGTTGAAACACCTGCTCCGGTTCCTGTTGCTTCGAGTACTGCGGTTAGACTTTGGTTCAAAAATGTCCCAAGTATATTTATTCCTGCACTCTTATAAGCCCTTATTCCTGTTTGTATGTATGCTTTCATTTTTAAAATTAAAATGCCCCCTCACAAACCAGAAGGGGCAAATGTATTATTTCTCAGCAACAGAAACCAACGAATTAAAAATCTCGTCAATCACTTCGTAAATTACCGGCAAAATATCTGCCGGAATCTTTTCTTTTAGTTTCTCCAAAACCAGGTTGTCTGCTAACTTGATACCTGTTCCGTCAAGTGCTTCTGCAATTCCTTTTAATTCAATTAACTCATCAAGTTTCTGTTCCTGCTCTGGTGTTAAAAATCCTTTTCTTTCCATGATATTTATTTTTAAGTTGTTTCAAATTTACAAATTATTTCTTAATTTAATTTTATTTGTTGAATTTTAAACTTTCGGCTTCCCATCCATTGTTTTGCCTGTTAACCATGCCACAATAGAACCCGCAACTGTTAATCCAACCGTTGCCCCTGTTATTACTGCTGCTGGTAATACAATTCCTGATGCTGGTAATGCAAGTAATGCACCGGCTATTACCACCACTAATCCACAAACATTCGATACTTTGTCCTTAAAATTTTTCATACCTCTTATTTTTAAAAATGTTATTTCCCCATCTGAAAATGATTAGCATCATTGAAAGTCCAATCTCCACCCCAAACATTTTCTGCATTTAGACTTTTCCAATATTCGCCTAATTGCAGGTAACTATCTGTGTCTGTTTTATATTGTCCGTCAATGAACACGTTCAAGTCAATTGCAAGTTTTTCAATATGATTGCTTGCAAGCGTTTTACTCTTCCTCGGTGCTTTTCCCAAATGTAAAGTATAGCCTGATTTGTAAAGCGTATAGCCTTCAAAATAAAGTAACTGTTGGTCATTGGTTCTCAATAGTTCACCGCCTGTTAATTCCATCCCATTCTCAAACGCCCACAAAATCATTTTTGCAACGTTTTTTAAAAACTCTGATTGCTTTTCTCTTAGTGTCATTTTTAAAATATTTTAAATTTCTTTTCTTATCTAATGTTTCAATTTTTATCTTTTTTCCTTTTCTTTATATTAACAAATTGTGATTCTATCACTCCTGCAATCGTGACAAATAAACTCCAGTCGGTTATTTTGTAGGCATTTTGAGCAATTGAAACCAACAGTACACCAGAAATAAAACCGCCTAAAATTTCATGTGTTGCAAATTCGCCATTATAATAAACGTAATCCCACATAAACGCACTTATAATTAGTACTAATGAAATCAACATTCGCGGAGCTGTCACTTTCCAGAATTTTGTCGGCATAAATGTTTCACCTTTTGTCTTTCGGTTGGCCCAATATCCAACCAGTACGTCAATGAAAAAAAACAATACCATCAAATTAACGATGTCTTTAACAGGAAGGAAAAAACTTAAAGCTGCCATAACGGCACCTGTAATAAATCCCCATGTTTCCGTAAGCGTCCAAATAAGCCAGTCCTTCATACTTTCTTTAATTTTTATCAAATGGTTTTTAACTTGTTTATATTGGTGTAGTTGCATATATTAAAGATGTATAAGGTTGCAATGTAACTGTTCCAGTTATATTATTTCCATTAACATCTTTGTAAATTTCAATAAACGTAGTATCTCTTGGTAAGTTTGTATAGTTATATACAATTTTAATATCATTATCAGTTGTTACAGATAACTGTGAGTTTACCGAATTAGCATCCTGCCCTGAATATGTTTGCCACTCACTTAATGACTGTGTCAGCTCTAACCATGATGGGGTTCTTATATAGGATTTGAACATTCCAATATTATTATCTATTGGTTTACCAAAGATATTATAATCTGACGTTATATCAAGAGTTACCTCTTCGGCAGGATCTACCCAGTAGTTTCTTTGACCTGATTTTGAAATAATAATGTTGTTACTAAGTGAAACTCCTGTTAAATTTTGTGTAGGTGCATAAAAATCTACACCTCGTAATGAATTATATATAGTATTGTGATGAACAGATGTATTTTGTGAATTATGTACAAACAGACCAGCCCCCACTGGCATTTCAATAGTATTATATGAAATTTCTATCCCATTTGAACTGTCATCTAAATATATTCCATTATCTCTTGTTGATGTATGCCCGAGGTCAAATACAGTAGCATCATTAATAACTATATTATACGCAATAACATTTCCAGAATAAACAGGGTGAACAGGATTAGTTGAGTTCCATGTATATATTCCCCCGCCATCGTGATTAATTCGACAAAAATTTGTAATGTAATTATTTATAACTGTTACACTGTCGCCAAGCCAGAATATTCCATTATAACCAGTATTTTCAATTGAATTATACTCAAATGATGAACCTGAACCTTTTGCACTTATAGCTGTAAAACTTCCAGCGCTGTTTGTGCCAGACGTAACAATTCTACCTGCACCGTAAATCATACCTGTATTAGTAACTGTATTATGGCTTATTGTTGCATTGGTAAACAAAGTTGAAACACCAATAGCACCATCATTAGATTCATCGAAAGTACAGTTATGAACAGATAAATTACTGCTGTATGTTGAAAAATCACCTAAACTGCCATATATACCAACTGCACCTGAATAAGCAATATCACAATTATCAATAGTAATGTTACTTGCAACTGACAAAGAAACTGCCCTGTCGTTTGAACCTGTAAACGCAATATTTTTAAAAGTTATATAGTTTTTACCAGAAACTGATGCAAGATAATTAACACTTGAAACTTTAACATCTGTTGGTTCTGTTGTGCTGTAAACACTAATTTTCTTTGTTGTTGGATTATAATACCATTCATTTTGCTGGTCTAAAGTCCTTATATCATTTTGTATAATAAATTTCGCATCATTCTCATAAATACTAAATGACTGAGGTTCGTTAAACTCAATTGTACTTCCTGTTTGGGATATAATTGTCCCCCTTCTTGTTTCCCAGGCATAAACATTAACAGCTACCTCTGCACCCGTCCAGTTAATTACACCATCTAAATAAGTACTTGTTATTTGCGAAGTAGTTCCGTCAACATGACTTTGAAAATACCAATACCCTGTATCAGGTTCTCTGCCCATTGGAGTATTTACCCCACCAATAACAACCATGTTCATAGTTGTAAGTGTTGAAACTGCGTTTGTGCTTTCCCAAATGTTGCCACCTGTGTTTGTCCACGCTGTTACAGGAGTGAAGCCTGTGATTGTAGCACCATCTCCATAACTTTTATAAGTTATCGGGCTGCCGGCTATTCCACTTTGCCCCACTGTGATTGTACCTGAAAAATTACCGTTAAAAGCTATCCTGTCACCTGGTGAAAATGTCGTTGCATTTACCTTTGTCAAAGTTTGCCATGCTGACCATGGTGCTGTTCCACTATTGCTGTCGCTGCCAGTTTCACTGACAAAGTAATCTGCTCGCCAATAGTCGAACCAGTCAACATCCATTGATATTGAGAATAACAAGAATACTGAAATTAAAATTAAGTTTTTCATATTTTTATTTAATTTGTATATAATTGATATTTTGTCACTACTCCGTTATGATGCACATATATATAAGCCTCATAATTACTAATGTAATCACCGTAAACCATTATTTTATAATCCGTTGCAATACCACAATTTGAAGAATAAGGGACTGCACCTTCCGCTACATTGCCTGTAAAATAGTATGTTGTTCTGGTATATGTTCCAAAAGTGCCACCTGCATTATAAGCCGCCTGAATTAACACCTCAGCATCAGCAATCGAAGTAATATTATAAGTTGTTCCGTTTATAGTTGCCTGAGTAACAAAATCCACAGCATTTAATTCATCTAAGCCAGAAGAAGTAACAGTAATTTGATTGCTGTATGCTGTCCCTGCTGAATTTGTTGCATACGCTTTTGCATAATAAGTTTCTTCACAAGTTATAGGAGATAAAATAGATGTAAAACTACCTATTCCTGTTCCATTAGCTGTAACTCCTGTATATGAATATAATGAAGGATTTCCTGTTTTATTCCAAACTAATCCTCTTAATATCACTGTTGAACCACCATCACTTGTTACATTTGGATATAATTCTGCATAAGAAGGATATAATAAAGGCATACTTGAAATAGTAACAGTTGGCAGACTTAAACTTGATTCAGTCGTAAAACTCAGAATACTACCATAACCAACTCCTATCCCATTAATTGCATAAGCCCGATAATAATAGGTAGTTCCAGGTGTTAACCCTGTAAGTGAAACATAAAAACCTCTTATAGTTGCACCGCTAATTACTTTGGTATTTAAAATTGTTGGCGTTGGCGATGTCGAGTAACATACACCACTTTGCGTAATCGTTGAATTTCCATTGTAATTAATACTCCCCCCTGCAATAGCTGAAACATCTGTAATATCAATTGCAGTTATTGTGCTGATTTCTGGGACTGTACTTGGGATTAATGTTTGAAAAGAATATTCTGCACCGTAATTAATACCTGTTGAATTAACAGCATACGCCCTATAATAGTAAGTTGTCCCAGGACTAAGTTGACCCTGAATATATGAAAAATTTCCTATTCCTGTTCCAGCAGTAGCCCCTGTTGTTGGGTTTGGTGAAGTTCCTAAACATACACCTCTTGAAACAACTGTACTACCACCATCTGCTGTTACGTTCCCGCCCAAAACAACTGAGGTTGTTGTTATACTGCTTGCTGCTGCTGTTGTTACTGTCGCCAGCCCAATTGCGTTAAGTGTAGTGAAGTTTTCAATTGCTCCGTAACCTGTGCCAGTACTGTTAATTGCATAAGCTCTATAATAGTATAGTGTATTGTCATTTAATCCTGAAAGTAAAACATTAAAACCACCCAGCATTGTCACGCTTGTAACTTTGCTGTTTGTCGTTGTCGGTATGCTTTCAGTAGAATAACAAACACCTGATTCAGTTATTGCTGAATTACCGTTGTATGATATTGAGCCACCTACTATTGCACTACTTTCTGTAATATTACTTTCTGTAAGTGTTGAAATAGTAGGAACGTCGCTTAATACGTCTGTTGTGAAATCTAATTGTGCCCCAAAACCTGTTCCTGTTGTGTTTGTTGCAAATGCCTGATAATAATACTTTGTTGCAGGGGACAAACCGCTTAAATTTGTTATATAATTTCCTGTTCCACTTCCAGTTGTTGTCCCGCTAATCGGAGCTGGACTTGTTGAGTAATAAACACCCCTTTCTATAACAGCACTTCCGCCGTCATTAGTAACGTTGCCACCTGTTGCGGCTGTTGTTGAAGTTATACTACTTGCTGTTGTTGTTTCAACTACCGGAGTACTGCCGCTTGACGTTGTTGTGAAACTGTAAACTGATGTTGAAAATACGCCGAAGCAGTTTTCAACCTTCTGATAGAAATAGTACGTTGTTCCTGCGCTTAATCCAGTTATCTGGAATGATTCAATAATTTCAGGACTTGAATTAATAGTAAGTTCATAAGCTATATCAATCGGAGGATTTGTTGTGCCAACAAATAATTGATTATTGATTAACTTACAGCCTTTCGGGTAGGCTTGACAAATTACATATGCCGAACTTGTTGTTATTCCAAAATAGTTACCTGTTTCTGCATAAGGTAACGTATAATGAAAATTTTCATGCACCTGGCACGAAGGAACCAAATATGCAAAAATCAAAATAAATATAAATCCTATATATTTCATTAATTAAAATTTAAGCCTCCATTAATTAAAACTGTCGTCCCATCATAATACCAACTGAATAAATCAGTTGTAGTTCCACCTGAAACCAACACAGTGTTTGCGCTGTTTCGTATAGAGTTGTGAACTTTTATTGTGTAACCGGCAAACGTCACTAAATAAGAAGTTGAACTTCCATTATTTACGGTTAACATTCCATGTTGACCTGCTACCAGATTAGCCATTGTGATAGTCGTAACCCCCGTAAGTGTTATTATTCCATTTTTCCCGTTTGAAACATCAAAATAAGGGGAAGTCCCCACAAGTGTCTGAACATTTTCATTATTAAGGGAAATCTGTTGTAATACCCATACTTTAGGAACCAACGTACTATCTTCGAAATTGTAAAAATCTACTCCTTTAAGTGTTATTCCATTGCTTGCGAAAGTTGTGTAGGTATTCATATTTGTCAAAGTGTCCCTAATACCTGTTAAATCCTGGTCACCTGTGTTTACACCTTTAATCTTATGTTCCTCTCCGTAACTTCCATATAATCCCCAATAATCAGTAAGATAAACCAGTTTAATCGAATAATCTTCGTCGTGTTCATAGTAATCAAGAATAGCTTTTTGAGTACCGCCATTTACCGAAAACGTAATCGTATCACCGTTGAGAATGTCACTATCAACAATAACACTAATAATGTCTCCATCTTCTGGTGTAAAACCTACAAGATTAACGTTTATGTTTCTATCTGTTACATAACCGGACAATAAAGCGTAATTATTAAACGTGTTGGAATTATCTGTAAAAGTTCCTGAAACTGTTCCCCCATCTTGTTGTGTTAATGTTATTGTCTTTGTCGTTGTTCCGGTTACTGCCAAACTGTTTACTTTGTCATTGTAAGCTGTGTTAGCGTTGGTAGAACTACCATTTAGCCATGTTACAGTGCTCGCTGCCGTGATTGCGTTTGCCGCAAAATCAATCGTACTTAAATTTAAGTTTCCTGCATGGTATATTATTTTTATATTACCTGGAGTTGCTTCCCACGTAAGATTGTTAAGTGACCTGGATAAAGTCAATCCATTTGTATTATTGCTAAACTTTATAGATGGGTATAAACTACCTCTTATTTCAATTCCGGCTGCGTTATCTGTAAAGTTACCGAATATTGTCAATAAACTTTGAAATGTGTTTGCCTGTGTGAAGGTTTGAGACGAACCTAACTTTGCATAATTAACGTCATTAGTCCATTGGCTAACATCCTGACTTGTGAAATCATCCGTCGTCAGTCCTGAAATACTTGCAGTCGTATGAGAGTGCGAATCATCCTGAACTGTTGCACTTATCAAAGGGGTTCCATCGTTATAGACAAAATCTATATCTCCAATTGAATCATTATCTAAAATCAATCCTATTGCATCCTGAGCATTTTCATCGGTATAGCCGCCGCCCGCCGTGATAGCATCATCAACATAGCCCTTACTCACAAACTTATCATTGTTTGTAGTGCCAGTCACAACATCGGTAATTGAAAGTCCATCAAAGGAAATTGAGTTCGTAACGTTTAATATTTGTGTTCGAGTGGTTCCGAATACATCTAATTCAGTAGTAGGAAAACCGCCAATTCCAACATCACTAATCCTGTATATGTTTGAACCTGTTTTTAACCATTGGCTCCAAAGATTTGTAATCCCTTGCGTAATGTTGTCTGAGTTCAACGTTCCGCCTGTTGCCGCCGTTGTATGGTCATGTGTTGCATTAGTGAAATTTGCAACTACTGGAAGTATTAACGTTTTGTTTGAAAGTGTTTGCGTTGCATTAATTCCAACTAATTGCTCCGATATTTGACCGGTGTCATAAACTGATTTGTTCATATATTTTTCGTGGTCAAACATTAATGAATCTAAATCTATACCGCTTGCAATTTCAAGTAATGTTCTATAATTAACAGCATCCAATCCATTAACAGGATCGGAAATATTCATAATTTTGAATTGACCTAAACTGTCAGGGTGCAATGATATGATTGTGTCAATTGCGCCGGACTTTGTGTTGTAAAAAATCCCTTCTAATTTTCCTTTTCCAATCGTGATATTATGTTGTGAAAATCCAGAAATTGAAAATAATATAAACAATATGAAGATTAATTTTTTCATGGTGTTACTGTGTCAAAGTTTACAATTATGTCTAAAACCGCCCCGGCTCCCGAAATAGAAAAATAAAGATTGTGCGAAGCATCCGGGGTTTTTAAATAATGAGCAGGGAATGATTTCCAATTTGTATCAGAAAGTAATATTTCCCCCATTACCTCATCTATTAATTCATCGCCGTCAATTGTTATTCCCAGTTTAACGGTTGCATCACCGGCACTTGTATCAGCATGTTTAATGTAAATAGAGTGAAGCATATAGCCATCAGGATTTTCAACTGCCCAACCGGCCCCTGTTGCGCCGGTATTTCGTTTTACAATTATTGCCATTGGTAAAATATTTGAATCTGTGAATATTACGCCTAAATCATCAACATTCAGTCCGATTGTATTTTTTTCAGTCAGGTTTAAACTACATTGGTGTAATGTGCTGTTTCCGAATCTTGAAATTTCAACCGAATCTTCTTTAATATACTGGATTCCGTTCACTTCGAAATAATCCAGACTTGAAGCGGACTTTAATTTTAACACTAAATAATCAGGGATGCCGCCGGTTTGCAGTGTTATTCCTGAATAGTTTGAACTTGCTGCAATATCTTTTGATTGAACTCCTTCGATTATTTCAGTGCTTTCGCTGTCGTTCGGATTTATGTCAACAGCCTCAACATAAAAATACATATAAGCGGTTACTGACCAGTCAACAAAATAATTACTCAAATCAGAATCACCCCTGTCCATGTTGGTATATTTAATACGTTTTATTGAACCGTTTGTAATTTGTTCGCTTAAATCTTCGCAATAAATCGGTTCGCTTGTCAAATCAAAAGTATCTTGAGTAATTACAAAATAAATTCTTTTATAGTAATATGTTGAATTTAATTCAATTTCAAATCCGTAAAAATAGCGGGTATCATCGCCAATATAAGTACTTAACAAAGTCCCTGTAATTGTTTCTTTGAAAGTTGGACTGTAAACATCAATTTCAGGAACCGTGTCCGAATCACTTTCGAACTGTAAATAAATAATATCGTTTTTATCGAATTTCTGACAATAAGGCAAAACATTGAACCCGCCTTGCTTCCGATTAGCGTGTAGTGTATTCCATTTGTTTGGAAAACCGCCGTCCAAATTTTTGAAAGTAACTGAGTTTAATACTGAGCTTGTTATCATATTTTTTCAATTATTTCAATCGTTGCCCGATCTTCGTCATTTTTCTTTTTCAAAGTTAGCAAATATCCTTTGATGTTTGACGAAAATGTTATATAACCTTTTTTGTTCGCCATGATTGCTTCAAAATCTGCAAAAGTAAATTTGCAGGTGACTGTATGTTTGATAGGTTTAAAAATTCCGGCTGTTAAATCATTTGTTAAATAGTCTTGATTTTCTTTTAATGTAACGCCGCCTAAATCTGTTGTTGCCAAAGTTTGCATTTTATTAGATGTTTGAAATCTAATATAGCTTTCCAACATTTTCATTAACCCGCCTCTAATCCGGTTACCGTGCCTAAGTAACATTCTCAACGGTGAGAAATAAAGATTAAATGTATCTGGCCCAAACAATGAAGTATCATTTACTATTTGAACATTCTCTTCTTTTTCCGGCTTCCATTTCAAATCTTCCCTTTGAGTTTTGATTATAAATAGTTCGTTATCTTCTTCGCTGTCTTCACTATCCAATGGTTGTATAATTTTTTCAGTTATTCCCATCGTATCGCCTCGAATTTCAGAAACGATATTTAAAATTGAATCGGTATTTAACACTGTTGAACGCTGACTTTCTGTGTTAAATTCACCACGGCCATTAATTTTTTCATAACTAAAATCGCTAAATCCTGATTTTATTTGTGAATAAGCAAGTTCCGGCATTGCCTCAGTTTCGACATCATAAATCGAAATCCGACTTGATAAATCTAATGACTCTGTATTGCTGAAAAAATAATCATAATTTTCAATTCTTATACGGTTAAACCCGTCTATAAATTCTTCTGAATATCCTAAATTCCAAATTGCATTAATAGATTGAAATAGTTTTTCAAATGAAACTGGCAAAGGATTATTTTCTGCAAATAGTGGAGAACCACGCAAATTTAGTCCAGACATTATATTTGCAAACCTCAGTTGATTTTCTGCCAGATAACAATCACCGGCCAAATTATATACAGTGTCAGTCCGGCCAAAAAATTCAGAATAAAAAGGAAATTGTAAATCGGTTGAATGTTGTAACGTTTTTTCAATCGCCTCATAAACTGGTAATGTTTCAATTTCTCTTGTTTGGTATTGCGCTACTGTTTGCGCTATCCTGAAATAACTGTAATATACATTCGCTGCAATATTATTAACATCATCCGTCTGAATATAAGCCCTCATGCTTTGCCCAAATGCAAGCGTAATATTTAAACTGCCCTCGGCCCAAAATATCCCCTTCTTGTTTCCGCAATCTAAAACCCGAGTTGTTTGAATTATAGTATTACCCTGCAAAATTTCAATCTCAACGGCATAAACTTCGCCGGCAAAATTTTTTGGGTTTGTTACCTGAATAGCAACCGTGTAATAAAGAATGATAGTTCTATCTTCTTGCGAAGCGGTGTAAAAATCTGCTACCGAATTTTTACTGATTAACCCTGTTTTATAATTCAATTGCGCCGGTTCCGGGAAATCATTCATTCCGAAACTCATTTGAAATTGAGTATAAAGATTTTTGTCTTTATTATTCGCAATTGGAAAATTTGAATAAGGCAAATATGTAGCAATCCATTCAGTTTGATATCTTCTGTCAAAAGTTGGAAATGCTAATGTTTTTTTAATCTCTGAAAATTCCTTTATTGTGGTTCCGCCTAATGTTGTTCGCCGGGTAATATCCAAATCCTTTCCTTTCCGATTTTCCAACTTAACCAGAATTGAAGATTTTTGAGCATCAATTAAGAACCCGATTGCAAACTTTCCAACCTTTACCCTGGGTTTTGCTGTTGCAAAATTAAGCCCGAACCGTGTTGGCATTTCCTGATAAGTCCGGGTTGAAGTTTTGAACCATGAAACAATTAATTCACATTGGCCATTAAATTCTTTTTCAATCCAGATTTTATTTAAAAAATCCCGGCCTTCTTTTATAAAAGTTAACGATGAAACGATAAAAGAAGTAAACACCCCGCCAATTTGAATATCTCTTTTAACTTCAATGGTTCCCTCTTTCCATTCAATCGGGGCCGTTCTCAAAGTCAATAACTCATTTGTATCAGGATTGAATAACTGAAACCGGTATTTTGGTAATGTATTTGATATTTTAACGTCCATTTCTCATCCGGTTTAAATAGGTTTCACGATAGTTATTTGACTGACTGCCAACAATCCGGCCTGAATTATCAGTAATTGCAATTTGTTTTTTGTTGATTGCATTTTTTACCGCTCTCATTTCATCTCTCAAATCCGAAGTGTCAAAAACAAAACTGTTTGATTTTCCTGATTCTTTTATTATCTGTTCGGTTTCTCGATTTGTATAAACGGTCGCGCCTTTAAATCTGTTTCCTTTGAAGTGAGTTGTTTTGTCTGCCATAACCACGTCACCGGACTTTGTTTTTATCAGTTCCCGGCCAGCTTCACCCGCAACAAATTCGGATGGTGC
>Ga0100378_1005219_pt1 | contig 11943 bp, 11 predicted proteins | sample CryGeymeta201502_FD_81535 | JGI IMG/M metagenome (GOLD analysis project Ga0100378, IMG submission 81535) | Groundwater microbial communities from Crystal Geyser aquifers in Utah, USA - Crystal Geyser metaG 2015-02 | ecosystem: Environmental > Aquatic > Deep subsurface > Groundwater | place: USA...
CATGCGCAGGCGGATGCACGCTGCCTCCATCAGGTCCAGGGACCGTGCCGCCCGTACCACCGCACCCCACCAGCAACGCCAGCGCCACAGCGGGAAAGAATATCTCAAGGTTGCGCAAGCAAGGCCTCCTTCACGTCATGGTAGCGCTCCTCGTCGAATCCGACACCGTCTCGCATCGCATCGAGACCCCGGATCCGGGCCGCAGAATCGTTTGGAGCATTGGCCGTGTACGGTGCGAAGGCTTGCAGGGGCAAGAGGAGCTCATCCAGACCTGGAAGACTCTCGTCTGGATCCAGCGCTGCCGGGCTGTCCTCCAACGTCGTCTCCTCGGCGGCCTCCGGGTCCGCAACAAGTGCGTCGTTGTCACAAGGCGGCAAACGAGACTGCTCGTCCGCGCTCTCACCCGGCACAGCCGCCAGGGCGCGATCCCGGGCTTCACGCGCCGCAACCTCATCTGGGTGCGTGCGCGCCCAGGCGGACGCCTCAGCGAGGGCCATGTCCATTGATGCGTTGTCTCGGGCCGCATCCGACGTGGGTCCATTGACGTCGCAGGCGAACAGCATGCACGCGGCGACGACGAGAGGAATGCGATGGATGGTCATTGGTTTGCTCCTGAGATGGTACTCGCACAGCGCACGTCAGCTGTCGTCGTAGTCTGATGCACATCCATGACCGGAGGAACAAATGCTCCATTGGATTGAATGAAACCGTGAAAAAAATGATCGCGCTGTGCGCCCAGCGGCGTGCACATTCTTTTTTCGATCTCAACAAAGTCATTTCCGGACTGCAGCAACACTTGATAGGTTCCATCAACCGAAGGGTAGAAATTGATGCCCTTGAAATCATCCTCGAGTCTATTTCCATTTACCCAAGCACCCTTCAGAGAGTTCAATGACGGACCCTCCAACAGAGTAACCCCAGTTCCGCGCCAAGTTCGAGCATCGCTGTTTGCAAAGTAGTGGTGTTGCGAATAAGGGAACTGAACCTGAGTCGCGGGGTCGCTGCTTGCGTTCACGGGAGTGGAGAAGAACAGTGCTGGAGCTACATCCAGATTTCGCGTGGCTGACGCGCCAGCTCGCTGTACGTAGCTGAGCACGAACTGGCCTTCAGTTGGGTCTCCATGGACAGGCCGGCCATGTTCGTCTCGGAAGACATGGTAAGCCAAGCTGGGGCGATGCTTGCCAGTCCAAAGAACGCTTCGTCCAAACGCGGGAGTCGGCGTTCCGGTGACGTAGGTCGTCCCAGGAGGATGGCTGCTGACCCAAGTTTCCGTGGATTCATCGAAGCAGTAGAACTCGAGCCTTGGGTTCGTGGTGGTTAGCCCGGCTTCGGCGATCGGAAACACTCCGCATGTCTGTCCGCCTGGAATAGAAGCAAATGCTGGTGGTCCTGAGTGTGGAATAGGGGCATGAATGGCGTCCGATATCATGCCATTTTGATGCCAGCTTACGCCATCCTCAGACCACATCCAGGCACCTGTGGTTTCAGAATCTGGACGATAGAATATTGCAAGAACTTCAGTGAGTCCGTGGTGCCTTTCTGGATCGACGTGAACCAACGCTAGTGTGGAGGAGCCGAGCAACTGGCCGGAAGCGGAGTAGCCGAATGACCCCTGCGGTGCGAAGCCAAGTGAGCCATCCGTTCCGCTGACGAGACGTCGTACAAATCCAGAATAGCCGGTGTCCCAGGCGAGGTACCCGGTGTTCCTCCAGGTCAAGGCACTGAGGTTGCGGCCGTGAGGGAGCGGGAAGCTGCGCTCCGGCATCCACTCGAGGCAGCCGGGGCTTGGACCACCATCGACCGCGATGCGGTCGCCCCTCGTTCCATCCGCAAGTTGCCGACAGTCGTCCCATTCGGGTCGGCCTAGTCGTGCCGATCGATAATGCAGTCGCTCCTGGGCAACATCCATCCAGATTGCGTAGAGCCATCCTCCGAGGTTCAGTAGTACCACCTCGGTAGGCGACACCGTGGGCGCGGATGTCTTACTAGGTAGCCTCATCAGCGTCTGGCGCTTGGCGGAGTTGGCAAATGTTCCGCAATCGTTATATGCGGTGTTCTGAGCAACGGGAGCCTTTACACGATGCGATGGGTCGGTATTGCTCGTGCAGCCGCCGAGACCAAACCAGCATGGTGTCCACTCGGCGTCGAAGTGGCCATCCCGATTCCAGTCGATGCCGCCTTGGCTGTTGATCTCGAAGCTCCAGGGAGGCGCGTTCATGAGGCTCGAGGCTTCGGGATACATTCCCCGGCTCTCGCCCAACGCGGAAGGATCAAGAATGACACCAGTTCCGTTTTCATGAGAGAACCCGAAGCCACCATAAGCATAGTTCATGATGCTCAGGTACGTTGGCTTGCAGTTCACAGGACCCCATTCGGGAATGCCGTAGTGCGAAAGTCCGAGTGTGTGACCCGTCTCGTGCGCAAGGGTGCGAAAGGCGCCTGCGGCTGAGGAATTGTACGTCGGCTCCGCTCCCTTCAGCACCGCGACCGTCAACGACCTCACGCTCGATGCGGACGGCCACTTCACGGCCAGCTTTCCCGACCTCTTTCGCGACTTCAATCTCGTCGCCGACAGTAGCATACAGGCCGAGGTGATCGACGAGGATTCGTTCAGCGACGACTCAGCCTTCATATGCAACCTCAACGCCACGGCTGCGGAGGCTCGCCGGCGCGTGCTGAGCTGCGACAGCGCCTTCGGCGGTTTTGTTGCGTGGATTTTTTCGCGCTGATGCGAGAGGGCTTCGGCTACGTTGCGCGGCGCGCTTGGGTTTGGAGGTTTGTCACCGAGTCGCCTGCACGTCCGGGAAGCGATCCGCGTGAGCGGCCGCCACCGATCTCCTCAGCGATATCGAGGAGCGCGTCGCGAGCTCTCTCGACCTCCCCGCGAGTCATCTCGGGCAGGATGAGTCCAGCGATCAGTCGATAGCCGCGACCCATGTCGCCTTCGAACTTGCCGCTCTCGTCGGTGTGCAGCGTGTACGTCCGAGCCATCTCACTCTCCTGCCGTCGCCAACGGGGCGCGTCGGCACCTCGCGATGGACGTCAGGGACCGCCTGCGCGAAGACGCGAACAGCAGGGTGGCGCAAGAAGCGGCCGCCCGTCGTGAGCCATGGGTACCTGCCAAGCTGCTGAGCCGCCCTCATGAACTTCCGGTACGTCATGCAGGGGAGACGCCGGAGGACGTGGGGTGCTGACAGGCATACGACCAGTGCGTGCGAAACTGGCTCAACGGCCCGCGTCCACGGGACCATCCGTGGCGCCTATTGTCCTGACTGGTCCTCCCTTCGCTCTTCGGTGTTGCAAGCCATCGTACGTGATGAGGCCAACGCCGGGTTTGGAGTATGCTGCGCGCCGTGGAGCTTCCGCCTCAGACTTTGGACTCGCGGACCTCGGCCTTCTGGGCGAAGCGTGCACTGCATCTCGCCGAGCTCGGCATGGACTTGGAGTGGGACACGGGAAAACACCTGCATGCGCTGCTCCGCATCACGAGCGCGTGCATGGACACGACCGTGGCAATCGCGGTCGCGTACTTGCGTGGCACGGAGCATTGGGCTTCCGTGGCTGCCGCGCTGCCGACGCGACTGCGGCACAATAGCCTCGGTGAACAGACGCGCCTGATTCGCGACCTGAACGAGCTGCTGCCGCCGTCGCTACGAATGGAACTGAGCCAGCCGGCGCCCGAGTTGAACGAGTTCGCGCGGAAGATGCTGCCGAAGAACACGCCGAGGTCCGGAGCCGTCACCCTCCTACAGGGTCTCGAGGCGCTCGTGGCCTGGCGAAATCTGCAGGTCCATCCGACTGCGCACGCTGACCGGGAAGAGATTTCATACGACGAAGCCGAAAAGGCGCTGCTGGCTGTGATCCAACGGACGCCGGCGCTAGGCCTGCGCCTCTTCTACGGCACCGGGTTCGGCACCGCGGACGACCACGCTGTGGGCATGTGCATGACGCTGCTGTCCTGGCCGGGGTCGCGCCCCTACCGCAAGGGGCAGCCCATCGCGCTGCCCAGCCCGCTACCACTCCACCATGTGTTGGCCATGGTTGGCGAGGGGCAGTTCGTGGACCTGCATCCATTCCTGACATTCGACGGGGCGAAGCTGAGTGTGTTTCAGAGCTTCAGTCGTGGCTCCGCCGGGCAGCCCGGCGGCGCCATGGTCTGGCACCCCAAGACGCAAGCCATCGACAAGTCCGCAGGGGCCGAACTCAACGCGCTCTTCCGCGAGGTCCCTCAGCCAACAACAAATGCAGGGAACCGAGCGTTCTTCCCATCGAACGAATTCAGTGACCCACCGGCCTCGGCCGAGGTCCGGAACCTTCCGACCCACGCTGGTACGGCGCAAGAGACCGCCACGCTCACCCCTGGTCGAGGCTCACCTTCGCGGCACCTGGTCATGGCGCTCGGCGGAGCCGCGGTGGTGCTGGTCACGTTGATGTGCATCGCGACAGTCGGCTTCGGAGGGCTGGGCGCCGCGAGCGGGAGCGGTGCCCGCGCACCCTTCTCCACGCCGGCGACATCGCTCCTGCCTTCCACTCCCCTATTGAGCGCAGTCTCGAACAATCCCCTCCGTTGGGGCGATTCGTTGAGCGCAGTCGTTCGTGCCGCAGGAGGCCGGATCACCTCCACAGGCCGCGGAACTTGCAACGACGAGGCGTGGCGTCACTTGGAGCTTCCTTCGTCCGTCACACCCCTTGACGGCGTCCTCAGCGTTCACGCCTGGATCGACTCGGAGGTCGGCCTCTTCGAATTGGACGTGTTCACGGATCCAGCGCGCCAGTCGCTCGCAGTCACGAAGGCGACGCTCCAGGCGCAGCTCGGCCTTCCACGCGCGATCAGTAGCCGCCGGTACACCGAACCCGTTTACCGATGGGACAGGGGAGCCGAGCGGCTCAACACGACCCTCACGACACGCACGGACATCACCGATACTGTGAACCCGGGAGAATCGGTGATCGTCCGCGTCCTGAACACCTCGCTCCAAACACGCGCCACGGCACATCTCCATGCTGCGTGTCCAGACGGTGAAGCTCAGCGCGAGTGAAGAAGCCGGCCCACAAGACTGACTATTCGGGTGTCCACACTCGGTCTCCGAGAATGACCACGCGGGCAGGCGGCCCGATGGCGATCGTCGGATGTTGGCGCCGAGTCAGGGAGACGGGCTAGGCGCTGGAGGCGCCGACCATCCACGCAGGCGAAAGCGTTCGCCGCTTTCCTTGTAGGTAAAGACTCGGATGCCCTGTGCGCCGAGTTCGGTCTCCCTCGGCTCGGTTTCGGACTTCAAGGGAAGGGGCCAGACGATCCAACGCTCGCACTCGGGAACGAGGTTCACCGGTCGTTCCAGCACGGCGCCCGCGATGGCGCAGCCAGCGCTGCCTCGATCCTGCGATGGTCGAGCCATGGGAGATGCAGGCACCAGCAAAGCGCTCCTCGTCACGCCCCTTTGGCGCCCGAGGCCTTGGCAGGTCTTCGCGCGGGGCGACGCGGGGCGTCAGTGCGCACCCGCCTGCGTGAGGTGCGGCGCTTCTTCTTGGGCACGGTGGCCTCTTCGATGCGGCTCTCGAGATCGTGCTCGACCTGCTTGATGAAGTCTGCGCGGTCATCGGGGGGCAGGTAGCGGAGCCGATCGATGACCCGGTGCAGCCCGTCTCGCTCGGGGTCGGCGACGAGGTCGATCAGGTCTAGGCCAAGAGCCTCGGCGACCACGAAGAGCGTGGCGATGCCTGGGGAGCTGCGCCCATTTTCGACCACGGAGAGTGAAGCCTGGCTTAGGCGTCCGTTCACCTTGGCGAGCATCTGCACCATCGTCAGCTCCTGCTCCAGGCGCAGCTGGCGGATGCGGGTACCGATGCGTTCGTCTTCCTCGGGTGCCTTCACTCGGGACATGGGACCTCTATGGTTGCGTATCGATCTAAGTACTGATATCATACTAGCGGTCGCTCGACAACGAGGAAGCAAGCATGACTCGACACAGACTACGCCATTCGGGAGCAGGGCAACCGCCGCCGCTGCCGCCCAAGCCAGCCAAGACGCGGCGCAGCGTCAGGCCCCTACCCAAGCGGAGCCGAAGACGTCGCAGCAGCGCGCCGCGGCGCTACACCCTACGCACGACACTGCGCCGGGCGGTGCGCCATCGGGACGAGCGGATCCCGCTCGATCTGCACGAGCTGGCGACGCTGCTCGGTGTCAGCGACAAGACGGTGCAGAGGAAGGTGCACCCGAGCCTCGAGATCGGCTCGGCGGCGCGCTTCATTTGGGGAGACGTCGAGGAGCAACTGCGCGGGCGCTCGAGTCTGCGGCCCGCAGTCGCGGCAAAGGCGAAGCGGCGATCCGCCCCGACGAAGTCGCGATCGAAGGCTCGGACAGCCGATGGCGAGCCTGACATCCGCAGCGTGCAGTACTGGGAAGACTCCCTCGAGGAAGACTCGTGAAAGGCGAACGTGAGCGCCTGGAGATTGCAGGCCACAAGGTCACGCTGGTCAGCCGCTCGGATCGCAGCGGATTCTGGCTCGACGCGCGAGTGCCCGGGCGCGGACGGATCCGGCGCAGGGTGGGCGAGACGCGCCGCGGGGCGATTCGCGAAATCCGGAAACTGCTCGATGCGCCCGCGCTCGAAGAGCGCGACGCGCCCACGGTGAAGCAGGTGGCCGCCCGCATGCTCCGCTTCAAGGCCACCGGTGAGATGCGTCTGGGCTCGCTCGAGGCCATGAAGAGCCATCTGCGTAAACACATCCTGCCCGCGCTGGGCAGGGAGATGCCCATCGACGAGGTCACGGAGCAATGCCTCGCCGACTTCCGGGAAGGCCTGCTCGAGCTCGAGATCTCGCCCCACACGATCAACCGCATCCTGACGACGCTCACGCAGCTCTTCAAGTTCGCCGAAGAGCACCGCTACTGCGTCATGCCGCGACTGCCGAAGCGCATGCCGGCGCATCCGGAGGACAACGTGGAGCGCTGGCACCTGCTGACGCCGGCAAAGATCGAGGACCTCCTGTCGCACGTCGCGTCGCCGTATCGCCCGGCCCTGACCTACGTGGCCAACACGGGGCTGCGCCCGGGCGCTGCGCTGGCCACGGAGCGCAGCTGGATCGACGCCTCCGAGCAGCGGGTGCGCTACCCGACGAGCGTACTGAAGCAACGCCGCGCCTTCACCCAGACGATGAACTGCAAGGCCGCGGAGGCGCTGCGCATGGGTCTCGCGTCGAGCCCCGACGAGCGTGCCTTCCCCTTCGGCTACTGGACGCTGCGCCGTCGCTTCGACGAGGCCAAGCTGGCCGCCGGCTTGCCGGACGTGACGATCAAGGATCTACGTCACTCGTTCGTCAGCAACCTGCTCGATGCGGGGGTTCCGATCCACGTCGTGAAGGACCTCGTCGGTCACTCTTCCATCCTGGTGACGCAACTGTACGCGCACACGGACGATGCCGCGCGGCGAGCCGCGGTTCGGCGCGTGATGGTCGATTCAAACCTGGAGGTAACGCCATTGGGCGAAGTGGTGCCCGATCTGGGCACCAAGTGGGCACCAAGGCGGCGCACCAAAATGGTGCGCGCGGGTAACCCGGCGGAATCAGAAGGAAATTTAGTGGGTCATCTCGGACTTGAACCGAGAGCCAATGGATTAAGAATCCACTGCTCTACCAATTGAGCTAATGACCCTGATGTTCCCGATGCTCGAGAACTAGCACACCCGGCAGGATTCGAACCTGCGACCTGCGGATTCGAAGTCCGACGCTCTATCCAGCTGAGCCACGGGTGCAGATGTCGTCGGACCCCGAGGGAGCCGATGAAGGATTTTCTAACGACGAGTTGTCAAGAGAACCAGAAACCGAGCTAAGAAAGCCGAGGTCGGCTTGTGACCGACCCCATCGGGGTGAGTGACGGGGCTTGAACCCGCGACCACCGGAGCCACAATCCAGTGCTCTACCACTGAGCTACACCCACCGTATGAGGCCGCGCAGGATAGCCCAGTCGCTTGGGCAGGCAAGGGAATTCTATCCGCCCGATCCGGTCTGGGGATCCTCCGCGGGATGGGGCACGACGAGCCGTCCCTGGGCGTAACGACGGCGTGCCCATTCGGCCATCGCCATACCCGCGGCGATGGCGATGGGGTAGCTGTGGTTGATGCCGTACATGGGGATGGAGACGACCTGTTTGGCGGCCGCGAGGATGCGAGGGCTGACGCCGCGGTCCTCGTTGCCGAAGACCATGACGGCGTCCTCGGGCAGGTCGCACTCCCACAAGCCGACCACCTCGGGTGCGTCCTTCTCGAAGGCGACGAGGTGATAGCCCTGCTGCTCGGCCAGCTCGAGGAAGGCGCTGGTGCTGGGCACCTCCTTGATGTGCTCGTAGCGCTGCATGCCCATGGCCGCGCGCTGATACCAGGGCTCGGTGCCGATCAGGATGATCTCGGTCGCCAAGAAGGAGTGCGCCGTGCGGATGATGGCCCCGATGTTGAAGGGGTTCTTGGCCCGGTCGACGGCGATGCGAAAGGGATGGCGCAAGCGATCGAGCTCGGCCCGCACCTCGGATCTGTCCATACCGAGTGGAGCGACCTTCATCGACGCGTTCCGACAGCATTCCTCATGGGGGAGAGCCTGGCCTCGGCGTCTCGAGCGGGCAACCGCTCCCTGGCTGAGCGTCGGAGGGCGCCGAGACATCGCGCGAGGGCCCGAGCGCTGATACGATTGCGGCGAGCCCTATGATCAATGCGGCGGAAGAGGACGAAGGGGGAGGTTTGGACGAGGCGGTTCCGGCAGGGAGCCAAGCGCTCGCGTCGTCTCCCGCGCTCGCGGCGACCGCCCTGGACGGCAGCGGCGCCGCCTCCGTGCCGCCTCCGCCCCAATCCGAGCGCACGGAGGAGGAGCTCGCGGCCGACCCCATGCTCGGCAAGGTGCTGAGCGGCCTGTACAAGGTCGAGCGCCTGCTGGGCGAGGGGGGCATGGGCGCCGTCTACGTCGCGCTGCACATCCACCTGAACAAGCAGTTCGCGGTGAAGGTGCTCTCGGACCGCATCGCCAAGAACAAGGACGCGATCGAGCGCCTCAGGCAGGAGGCGGTGCTCGCCAGCAGCATCGAGCACGACAACATCGTCGAGGTGGTGAACTTCGACGCCACCAGCGACGGCTCCGTGTTCATCGTGATGGAGCTGTTGAAGGGTCAGTCGCTGGGCGATCTGGTGAACGAGGGGCCCCTCGCTTTGGAGCGCGCGTTGCCGATCGTCGTGCAGATCGCCCGCGCGCTTCACGCGGCCCACGGCAAGGGCATCGTGCATCGCGACCTCAAGCCGGAGAACATCTTCATCACCGATCGCCGCGGGATGGACTTCGCCAAGGTGCTCGACTTCGGCATCTCCAAGATCAAGAGCGCCGAGGCCGAAGAGGTGCGCATGACCAAGACGGGGCAGCTCGTCGGTACGCCCCTCTACATGTCGCCGGAGCAGGCCAAGGGTGAGGCCGACGTGGATCGCCGCGCCGACATCTACGCGCTGGGCGCGATCATGTACGAGATCTTGACCGGCGTTCCGCCCTTCGAGGGCGGCAACTACTTCCAGCTGCTGTGGAAGCACGGCAACGAGGCGCCGCTGCCGCCGCGTGAGCGCAACCCCGGGGCGAGCATCCCGGAGGCGGTCGAGGCGGTGATCCTGAAGGCGCTGGCCAAGGGACGCGACGAGCGCTTCCAGAGCATGCTCGAGCTGGAGGAGGCGCTGGTGCTGGCGGCGCCCTGGCTCGATGTTCCCCACGGGCACACGCCGACCTTCCCCTCCCTGTCTTCGGGGCGAGGCTCCATGCCCGACACGCTCCCGCGCAGCCGGGCGCCCCTCCTCGCGGTCGGGACCGTGGCCGTCCTCGCGCTGGGCGCGGCCCTCTTCTTCGGGCTGCGACAGCCCGCGCAAAGGGCGACGGACGCGGCGACCCAGGTGACGGTAGACGCGGGAGTCGCGGGACACGCGACGCCACAGCGCGCAGCCGGCGTCGTGGTCGCGGGACCACCGACCACGCGCGAGACGGACGCGGGCCCCGCAGTGCCGAGCGGCGCGGCGCTGCCGGCGACGGTGGCCATGACCGTGCGCTCCACGCCTGCGGGCGCGGCGGTGTTCCTGGACGACACGCAGATCGGCGTCACGCCCTTCACCGCTCAATTGCTCGCGGAGGCGCCGCTGCGCCTACGCTTCAGCCTTCAGGGTCACGCTCCGGCGAGGCTCCTGGTCACACCGGAAGAGGGTGGCGCCGTGGAGGCTCGCCTGCGCCGACGTGATCAGGGTTCGTCGAGTCTGCCCATCAAACAGGTCTTCTGATGCGCTTGTCTTCGCTGCTTCTCTCGAGCCTCCTCGCCTTGGCCTGCGCCGGGCTCACCTGGGCCAGCTCGCCCCACGCGGGGCACGCGCAGGCGGCCGACGTCAACGCCGAGGCGCGCGTCTACTTCGAGCGCGGCAACCGCAGCTTCGCGGACGCCATGCGACGTCGTGGCAGCGCCCAGCAGCAAGGGCTGGAGCAAGCGCTCGAGGCGTACGTCGCCAGCCTGCGCATCGTCCGTAGCCGCAACGCTCTGTTCAACGCCGCCGCCGTGCTCGAGACTCTCGGGCGTCTCGATGAGGCCTTCGCCTACTACCGCGAGTACCTGGACATCGAAGGTTTGAACGCCGCGGATCGCCAGGCGGGCGAGGAGAAGATGGCCGCGCTCCGGCCGCGGGTCGCCGTGGTGCGCGTGGAGACGACGCCACCGGGCGCCAGCGTGCGCGTCGATCGATTGGATCTCGCGCCGCGCGGACGCACGCCCCTCGAGCTCGCCCTACCCGCTGGAGACCACACCTTCTACCTCTCCCTCGATCACTACGAGGACGCGAGGGCCACGGCCCACGCGACCCTGGGTCAGGTCGAGCAGCTGGCGCCGACGCTCAGCGCCACACCACGGGAGTTCGCGCTGACTCTGCCGCGTCAAGCGCGCGTGCTCCTCGACGGCACGCCGGTCGGAGACGACGCGCACATCACGCCCGGACATCACACGCTGCGCTTCGAACCGGCGCGTGGCAACGCCGCGGAGGTGGAGATCGACGTGCCCGTGGGGGACGGTCCCTTCGAGTACGCCTTCGAGACCGACGCCGGGACACTGCGCGTGCTCAGCGTGGCCGATGCCAGCGTCAGCCTCGACGGCCACGAGATTGGCCGCGGCGCGGACGTGAGCACGACCGCTCCACGAGGTCCGCACGTGCTGGTCGTGAGTGCACCCGGACGCCGCACCGAGCGTCGCGAGGTGCAGATGCGGGCCGGGGACACGCTGCGCATCGAGGTGGAGTTGACCGCGGTGGAGGTCGCACGTCGACACAACCCCGCGGCACGTTGGACCGGCATCGCTGCGGTGGTCTCGGCCGCCGTGTTCACGGGTGTGGCCTACGGCGCACGGGTGAGCCGCAGCAACTTCGACTCCTATGTGCGTGACCACTGCCCGGCGGGCTGCCCAGACGACGCGGAGGCGCGCAGGCTCGCCAACAAGGTGGATCGCTTCAATCACGCCGCCGACGGCGTGCTGGTGGTCACTGGCGCGCTGGCGTTGACCAGCGTGATCCTGGCGCTGACGGGCGCGGGCCGCGAGTCGCCGAGCGAACCCGCCGTGGCCATCACGCCTGTGCCGGGCGGCGCCATGGCCGTGGCCAACTTCTCCCTGGAGGGCCTCTGATGATCTCTCCCACGATCGCGCGCCGAGCGACTCTCTTGACCTGCCTCGTCTGGTTCGCGGGCTCCTTGGCGGGCTGCTCCCTGATCAACGCCCCCGACCGCAGCAAGCTCGAGGCCCGGGACGCGGGCCCGGCGGACTCCTCTATGGACGCCAACGATGGCGGTGACGCGGGTGACGCGGGCGACGCGGGTGACGCGGGTGACGCGGGTGACGCGGGGCATCCGCCGGAGAACTGCGCAGTCGCGGGCGACGAGGATGGAGACGGACTCGCCGAC
>Ga0100378_1005222_pt1 | contig 11940 bp, 6 predicted proteins | sample CryGeymeta201502_FD_81535 | JGI IMG/M metagenome (GOLD analysis project Ga0100378, IMG submission 81535) | Groundwater microbial communities from Crystal Geyser aquifers in Utah, USA - Crystal Geyser metaG 2015-02 | ecosystem: Environmental > Aquatic > Deep subsurface > Groundwater | place: USA...
CTGGCACCGTTTTGACAAAGTTGATCAAGCTGAAGTTAAAAGAAGCGATACTACAGCCTATTACCAAGGCAATCGTAACCCATTTGTTCACGATACTTCTTTAGTAATTAGAGCCTATTTCCCCGATCAATATATTCCAACACGAATTGAATCATTTGAGCCTAAAACTGAATTATCCATCACGTTAAATCAGAATTATCCGAATCCGTTTAATCCTAGTACACAAATTGCTTTTTCAATTAATACTAGTTCACAAGTAAAATTAGATGTGTTTGATATTCTAGGAAAACGAGTTGCAGCTTTAGTAAATAGAAAATTAGCAGCTGGTGAACATTCCATTCAGTTTAATGCAGCTAATCTACCATCAGGAGTTTATTTATATAGATTAACTACTCCATCAGGAATCCTTTCAAAGAAAATGTTGCTTATTAAGTAAACGTTTTTCCAAAGTAATTGAAACCTGTTTAATTCTAAATTAAACAGGTTTTTTTACTCAACTTTCGGACTTCGTTTCTATAAAAAAGGCAGTGTTTTTCGCAAAGAAACGGTCATCCCGTGCCCTGACACGGGATCTCTGTCCAATATCATATTACACAAAAATCACTTTTTCTTTGAATTGATTGGTTCTTAGGCTGAGATGCTGGGTCGAAGCCCAGCATGACCAAATAACATATTTGAACAAAGCTCATTATGATGTGAATAAGCTCTTGTTTTCATTAATAATGCGACATAAAACCTTTAACAAAATAATTCAATTTACAAAATGTCAAAGTCCGAAAGTTGAGTTTTTTTAACTAAATTAGTCTTTAGACAAGAAACTCATTCAAAGAGTTTTTAATTAAAATTCCAACTCTAGTTAGGGCTATTTAAACTATTTTTGAGCAATTGAAAAATAAAACATTAGGTTTACTATAATTGTATTTTTATTAATTCTATTGATAATTTTTTAGGAATATTATTTTAAAGCGAATACTTATTAATGAATTCCATTTTTTTACAAATCATAATATATTTATCGCAATAATATTGTACATAATAATTTACAGGTTCTACTACTATCTTCATAAAGATAATTTTATGCCAAAACTGGGAATAAAGGGAAACATATAAATTGGTTGACGAACTAATTTAGTTTTATAATCCTCATTTTGAATATAATTTTCGTTATCCAATAAAACTATATATTTATAAGATTGAATATTTCCATGATTAAACACATTAATGAACTCTATATAGACATTCAATTCACCCCATTTAAATTTATCATGAAAATTTAACATTAAATCAAAACGATTGTAATCAGGTAAGCGATCGTTATTCCTATCTGCTATTGTTCCATAATCTGGCACAAATCGAACATAATCAGTTGAGGGATCAGTAAATAATACAGGTTCGTTTTTGTTCACTTCAGGATTATAAATTAATGCTGCTAAGGGTTGATAAGCTATTGGTGTAGTATGTGGATTTCCTGTTGCATATCTCCATGTAAATGACAAATCCCACTGACTGGATAATTGTTGCACAAAATTCAGATTCAACATGTGGGTTCTATCATAATCAAATGCAAAAACAGCTGTTTCAACATTTATTACTTCATTTCTTTCTGTTTTCATCAAAGAATATGTCAACCAACCTGAATTTGACTGTGGACTATTCATGTTTCTATTTTTAACAAGTGTAAGTTCTAACCCGTATGCAAATCCTTTAGCATTATTTATTGGGATATTTGTTGTTACGAATCTATTTCTTGCGTTAACATAATAATTTTCTGGGCGAAGTCTTTTGTATATATCATCATTTCCTGGATTTCTAAATACTGGAATAGGTAATTCTTCTAAAACTGTTACTTGAGTAATTAAATTCTCATATTTCTTGTAATATGCTTCAACTTTGAAATCAACTTGTTTAAAGGAAGTGTTTTTATATCCAATGGTGTAATGAATTGCTTTTTCAGGTTCTAAGTCATTTAAATTTATAAATCTAGCTAAATTGAAAATATTATCTGGCTGAATCAATTTTTCAAATCCTGGGCTTTGATAAAAATATCCATACCCTAGACTCAAGATATTTGATGTAGTTATCGAATATAAAACACCTAATCTTGGAGAGATAAATCCTTTTGAAATCAATTCATTGTAATCGTAACGTAAGCCTAAATCGAAGGATAATTTATCATTAAAGAAACTTTGTCTTAATTGAGTAAAAGCTGCATATCTATTATAATTATCAGTAGTATTTACAGTATCTGCCAAAGCACCAATAAGTCTATTTGATTGTGCTAAACCAGTAAAGGTTTGTCTTCCTAAATCATTAAGCCCCAAATCGATGGCTAAATCATTCATCATATAATCAAGACTAATCCCAAAATCTAATTTAGTATTGGTTTTCTCATTAACTAAGTATGATTTAATTCCAGTTGACCATTTTGAAATTGAATAATTTTGATCATAATTGAAAATTAAAGAGTCATTTCCAGAAAAAATTGGATTTGGCGGTGGGCATGTTCCATCAGCAAAACAAATACGTGAAATGAGTCCATTTCCTGGAATAAATGCCCCATTTAAATCTGAAACACCAGAATTTGAATACAAATTAGAATATATCTTTAGAAATGATTGATTAGCTGTGTATAACCAAGAACCGCCAATTGCTAAATTATTCATTTTCACTTCGCCATTAAGCTCATCATCTTCAAAACCTTGAGAACCAAATTGATCTTGTCTCATAATCCAATCGGTTTTATCTTGACTATATATAATGTTAAAAGACAAACTTTGATTTTCTGTTGGTTTTAAAACCAATTTACTTTGCACATCATAATAAATTGGGAAAGCAAATAAATTTTGATTTATACGATTTGCTAAAGGATTAAATGATAAATCATAATTTGTTCTTCTTCCACTTATAATCCAAGATCCATTAAAAAACGGTAAACCACCTTCTAATGTAACACCTGAAAAAAGTAAATTTGTATTAACATTTCCAGTTATACCTTTATTAATATCACCATTTTTTGCACTAATACTTAACACTGACGATAGTCTATCACCATACATAGCTGGAAATGAGCCAGCATAAAAATCCATTGACTTAATCATTTCGGGATTTATCAAACTTCCAATTCCATTTGTTTGAAATGGACTGAATAACTCGATATCATCAATAATTATCAAATTTTGATCTGGACTTCCACCTCTAACAGCAAATTGTGAAGAATAATCACCAGAACCGCCTACGCCAGGCAATAAATTTATTAAACGTAAGATTTCCCCACCCGTACCTGCTTTTAACGATTGATCGTCAATTTGAATTCTGTTAACATTTTGACTCTCAAAGCTTTTATCTTTTTTACTTTTTACATAGACTTCGTCTAATTCAAATGTTTTAGGCTGTAAAGTAAACGTTAAAAATATATCACTTTTATATGTAGGTAGCGCATAAACACTTGCTATATAATTTAAATGCGAAATATATAAGCTGTCGTATGAAATGGTATCTAATTGAAATTCAAAAACACCATTTGTATCAGATATTGTTGTTTTATTTTTCCCTGTTTTATCATTATTAATTTTAACTAATGCACCAGCTATTTTAATTCCAGTGACTTTATCTTGTATCTCTCCTTTTAATATTTGTGAAGTAATCGTTTGTGCATAGCTTAATTCAAAAGAGCTGAGTTGAATTAGACATATAATTGCGAATACAACAATTTTCATAGTTTCTTGAATTTACTTCTATTTATTTCTTCTTATAAATACAGAAGCCCCTTAAAAGGGGCTTCTGATTAATAAATCGATATAAAACTTAGATTTATTTCATTTCGTTTTTGATAACTTTCAAGCTTTGAATAGGAGCTTTAGTTTGCGCAACTGTTTTACCTACTACACCACCGAATGTGTATAATTCTTCTTTAAGAACTAACAATTCTTTTGCTGGTACTGGCATTTGAGTAGGAGTTCCAGCTTGTAATCTGTTTGTTCTTCTCATGTCACATAGACCTGTAATCCAACCAGATAAGTACAATTCAGTTTGTCTTTCATAGAAAATTGCATCTAAGAATTGTTGAGTTGTACTGCTAGATGTTAAACCTGTTAGACCACCACGACCAACACGAGAATTATTGACCAAAGTAGCAGCTGTAGCTTTGTCTCCACCTGTAGTTCTTACTAAAGCTTCAGCACGTAATAAATCGTTTTCAGCTTTTAAGAAATAAGGCATTGCACCTTCCGCAGTTGTAAAGAAACTATGGTAAGAATAACGCTGGCTTTTATAGTTAGAGAACCAATAATATCCACGATCTGCTCTAAAAGGAACACTTGCTCCATCATAGAAGAAATCAAAATCGCCATTATCAGCTGCATCAGCAGTAACATCAACACGTTTATCACCTGTAGTGGCTGGAGGTAATGAATTTGTGTTATTTGGCCAAGGATATGGAGCTGTATTATCCCATCCCTTAACAATACGTTGGTCAACTCTAACCCAGTTTCCTACGTTATGATACAAAACTGGGTAGGAGAACCAGAAGTTATCATCGCCAATTGGATTAAAATCAAAATCAATACCACTTGCAGTCAATGTAGCTACTGTTGCCCAGTTTACTGCATCGTTTTCTGCAGATGTTCTTGCAGACATAACATGTGTCCAAGCTGCAAAAGTATTTATTAATGCAGTAAACTGTGCTTTTGATAAAGATAAGCCATTAAAACGATCCATTGTCATTGCAGCTGGAGCTGTTGATAATGTTGTTTTTGCAAGATCAAATTTTGCAAGAGCTGCAGTAGTTACTTCTTGGTAAGTACTAAAATTTAAATTAGCTAAGTCACTTTTTTCATCAACTATAAAAGCTTTATCAAAATAGATAGCTAAGTTTGCTAATGAAATGGCTTGTAAGAATTGTGCTTCAGCAGTTACAAATTTGGTAAAATCTGCATCAGAAACACCAGCTACGTTTGATTTTAATACTGTTCCAGCATCAATTAATTTTAAAACATCATTTGCTTGAGTTAATGATGAATAAAAACCATACCAAGGATCTTCACTAATTGCTTTCGTATCACCAGAGGCTGTAGGCGTGTTATCATATGCTAAACGTGGTTCATTACCACGGTTTCTCATATCAAAATTACCCCCAGAACAGGAATAATAATCTGATCCCATCATTACACCTTGTACATAGGTATTTTGGGTAGCTTGCCACCATTGTAATGCACCAGTATCAATTAAGCTTACTATATCATCCGAAGAAGCTAATACATCACTAGCTTTCGGAGAATTTTCGTTGTCAACTGCTAAATCAGCACAACTAACTAGCATGATGCCAGAAATGAGCACCGCAGCTATTGTTTTATTTATAAGATTAAATCTTTTCATATATGTTTTAACTCCGAGTTAATTAAAATGTGAATTCGATTGTTCCAGAGAACGTTCTGAAATTTGGATAACCGTATCCATCAATTTTGAAGTTAGTAGCATCACCGTCAATACCGGCAACCTCTGGATCGTACCCAGAATAGTTTGTCCAAGTAAACAAGTTTCTACCTACTAAACCTACACGAATGCTTTGGAATACATTACCAAGCCCAATTGAACTTAATACTTTTCCACTAGCACGGTAGCTAATGTTTAATTCACGCAATTTTAAATAAGAACCGTCTTCAACAAAGTACTCACTTGCGTTATTTGTGTTATAGAATGCAGTATAATAATTTGCGGCTTTTTTATCAGCAGCTGCTTTACCAGACTGATCCATATCAGCATGTCTTAATTCACGATATAACCATTGACGGCTTTGATTGTAAATTTGACCACCTTGTTGACCATCAAATAAAACATAAAGCATAAAACCTTTAAAGTTCATTGTTGAAGAGAACGCATAGTTAAAATCTGGATTGATATCCATGATTTCAAATACTTGATTACCTTCAGCATCTATGTATCTAAATGGAGATTCGTCAGCTGTACCTTGGGTTCCTTTTAAGATTAAATAACCTTCACTATTTACTTCAAAATCAGCAACCGTTTTATCTTCATGTCCTGGAACGTTTGTCACGAGACCAGCAGCATCTGTCACTAAATCACCTGTGCTTTTCATGAATTTGTTACCTTGAGCAACACCGAATTTCTTACCAGCTTCAACAAAGAATATTCCAGCACTTTGTGTACTTGGACCAGTAAAGAAAGCAGGAACATTCAATTGAGTAACTTCTTGAGTTGACTTATCAATATTAAAAGTTAGATTCCAAGTAAAGTCTTTTGAATTAACAACTTGAGCAGTTAAGCTAGCTTCTAAGGTACTTGTTTCTAAGGTACCTGCATTTTGCCATTGAGCACTAAACCCACCAGCTGCTGCAGACAATGGTACAGCAAGAATTTGATCTTTTACACTTGTTACAGCATATGCAAACTCTCCAGAGAAACGATCTAAGAACTCAATATTTAAACCATATTCTGTTTCTGTAGCAAGAGCTGGTTTTAACAACGCATTACCTAAGGTGTTTTTAAATGCCGCGCCACCACTTAAATCATAAGTTTCATATTGAGCAGTAAATCCAGGGCGTAGACCTGCAGTACCAATAGACGCTCTTAATTTAATTTCGTTTATTCCATCAATTTTGATGTCTTCTGATAAACGATAAGCTGAAGAAACACGATAATAATTAGTATAACGATTGTCTTCTCCAAATAAGGATGAACCATCACGACGAATTAAGAAGTCAATAATGTAACGATCTTTGTAATCCATCATGGCAGTGAAGAAAATGTTTTCAGAAATTACATTTGAGCTGAAATCACTTAATACTTTGTTACCAGTTGATGTTAATGCGTTAAATGTATTAACACCACCAACACCTAAATTGTTACCAGTTGCTGAAAAAGAGCTATAATCTGAAGCCTCGTACCAATAACTTGCTTTAGCACGAATCGTCAATTCATCAAAACGCTTATCATAACCTGCTGTTAACTGTGCGTTTGAAGAAATGTTAGTGTACGTTGATCTTTGAAGACTACCTACACCTGGAACTGGATCATTAAAACCATCGTTTGACAAATAACCTTTTGGTGTATAGTTACTAAATAAATTGTTTTCTTTATCAAAGTTATATTGAGCTTCAAGTAGAACACCATCTAGAGGACGATATCTAAGAACAGCACCACCAAGAATACGAGTACGAGTTCTTTTTCTCTCTTGATTATTAATCTGATACAATGGATTGTCTTCAATGATGTACGGATCAGCATTAATTTTGTATTTGCTACCATCTGGATTTGTTCCATATAGATCAGTATTTGGCTGTAAGAACAAAGCACCCCAGAAAGGAGAACCAGGACCTTCAGGTAATACATCATTTTTGGATTGACCATACATTGTACTTACGCTAAAGTCTAAACCTTTCATAAGTTCTTGGTCAAAGTTTAAACGAACGTTTTGTCTGTTAAAACCAGATGAACCGTTAACAACACCACTTTGATTTGTGTTAGAGAAAGATAAACTCAAATTTGATTTACCAGAGTTTCTTTGTACAGAAACATAGTTGACCATAAAGTCACCTGGATCAAAAACTTGCTCTTGAAGATTATTGATTACACCATATTTGTTATCAACAATTCCATCTAGTTTTGCAACTCTACCAAAGTCAGTATTGTTTACCAAATAACTACCAGTTGGATCTAATGAATATTGATCTGCACCACTTCCAACTGACAATGCTGCATCTACAGCTTTTAATTCAGTTTCGTTTTTTGCATAGAAGTGAGCTTCAGCTAAATCAATTGGTTTTTGAATAGATGATCTACCATACTCATTTCTTACAGTTATTAATGTACTACCAGAGGCCAAAGTTTTACCACGTTTAGTAATAATCTGAACTACACCATTAGCCGCTCTAGAACCATATAATGAAGCAGCTGAAGCACCTTTTACAACCTCAATAGTTGCAATATCGTCAGAGTTAACATCAGCTAATGTTCCTTCAAGAATTACACCATCAACAATGATTAATGGAGCTTGAGAGCCAGTTAAGCTTGTAGATCCTCTAAGACGAATTGAAGGGGCAGAACCTGGAGTACCACCAGCATTAACTACGCGTACACCTGCAACTTTACCTTGTAGTGAACCAGCAGCATCAGTAGCAGGCACCATTTCTAATTGCTCTTGATCGACTTTACCTACTGTAAAGGCTAATTTTTTATTGGAGTACCAGATGCAACACCAGTTACAACTACTTCGTCTAATCCTAGAAAGTCAGGAGCCATAGTAATGTCAAATACCATGTCGGAACTTCCTACTGTAATATTTGCAACAAATTGTTTATAGCCTACGTAACTACCAATCATGGAGTAATTACCTGGAGCGACATTTGTTATTTCATAATTACCGTTGATATCAGCACTTGCACCGATTTTCAACTCATTTATATATACGTTTGCTCCTGGGAGTTCTTCTCCAGAAGCTGCATCTGTTACTTTACCTGTAATCTTAACTTGCGCGAAAAGACTCATTGGTATTACTAACAAAGCTAAAAAGTTAATGAAGAGTAACTTTTTGACCATAGATAACCTCTTAATTGTTATTGTTATTTTTTATGAAGTTTTGTGACGGGGTCATATCAAAATTAATTTCATAAACTCACACACGTACAACTATCATGATTTTGAACACAATAATTGCTAGCTTCACATTTAACGAATATAATTAAAAAGCTTTTTTATACCAAAATATTTTAAGTGGCAAACTAATTTTAAGATCCAAAAAACGCTTCCAAACATTAAGTTTTTAGTAAAAAAATGCTCTTTGTATAATAAAATCAGCCTATATTTATTAATTTAATTTATTGCAACTATAATAATTTCTTATATATCTCATATTATCTTAAATAATCACCTTGTTTTTATTGAAATTAGGTTCATCAAGTCACGATTTTGAATTATTACTGGTATTTTTTGCTGAGCTTTTAAATTATTTTTCATAAATATCTTTTGTAGGGCAATAAAAGAATGATTTATAACTAAAATTTCCCCTAGAGCCGCACTTTCTCTCCTAATTGCATAGTGTCTATTTCTGCTTATCAATTGTTTATCAATTAATTTTGACAAATTTTCAATCTTAAGCGTATTAGAATCAGTCAATATTAAACCCAATCTGTTAACTCCATCAACACTTAAAGGACCAATTGTTACTGTTTTCGTTAGAACATGTAGTGATTTTAAAATACCTTGAATTTCATCTATTGTAACTGCCTCTCCAAAATAATCGCTCATCGTTTGAGTTCTTCCAATTATTTTTATTCGGTATTCATTATTAAATGTAACTAAGTCTTTTAATGGATATCTCCATAATCCTGTATTTGTACTGAGCCGTATTGAATACTCCCTATTCACTTGAATTCTTTTTAAGTCAACAATATCACGTGTGTTTAAGCATTCAAATTCATAAAAAATGTGTTGATTCAGATCTAGATTAAACCAATCTGGCCGATTTAGTTCACTTAATCCAATATAGCCTTCACTAGCTCCATACATTTCAAGATAATTGCAATTTAAACCTTGTGTTAATTCGTCGAATTGTGGTTTATAATGAGATAAAGCCACTCCGCCAGATAAAATCACTTTTAAGTTAGGCCATAATTTTTTGATTTCTTTTCCAGATTTAACTATCGATTCTTTCAAAAATTCTAAAATCCATGTTGGGGCACCCGTAATTAAGCGAATATCTGCTTTTTGTGCTATTCCCAATAAGAGTTCAAATTTGTCTTTCCAACTAAGTTTAATGGATTCTTTAAGAGGATAAACTTGAAAGTAATCGATCCAATTTGAGGAATTATCCGCTGTTAATGCGCTTATTTCTCCAATTTTATAGCTGAAATCATTTGTCTGAATAATTTCCAAACTTCCTGGCATTGACAGTACTTTTCCACCAAAAACACTCCAATTTTCAGTTTTCGACATGAGTTTTTTTATTACTGAAATTTGATAAGCTTTATCGTCTTTTAGTCTATCATCGGTAATTGGGATATGTTTACCTGCACCACTTGTGCCAGATGAAACGGCAAAGTTTTTAATAATCCCTGGCCAAAGTTGATTTTCAATTCCCTTTTTTGCTTCATTTATATACGGAAGATGACTTTCAAACGATTGAGGAGGAACTAGCGTCTGAAATTCTTTTATTGATTTAATTGATGAAAAATGATTGGCTTTACCAAATGCCGTATTCTCTGCTTTTTTTAACAGTTGTAGGAGTATTTTTTCTTGATTTCCGGCATTTTTGATCATATTCACCATGTTTTCACTATTCAATCAAAATACTGATTTACTATGTTTCTTGTAAATAAATGAACATTTTTTACACACCGAAAGATTTGGAGTTTGTTTATTTATTGAGATGTTAGATGCTAGTTGACTTCAACAATAAAAACATATTTACTTACTCAACTTTCGGACTTCGTTTCTATAAAAAAGGCAGCGGTTTTCGCAAAGAAACGGTCATCCCGTGCACTGACACGGGATCTCTGTCCAATATCATTTTACGCAACAATCACTTTTTCTTTGAATAGATTGGTTCTTAAGCTGAGATGCTGGGTCGAAGCCCAGCATGACCATATAACATCTCTATGAACTTAGCTCAATATGATGTGAATAAGCTCTTGTTTTCATTAATTATGCTACATAAAACCGTTAACAAAATAATTCACTTTACAAAATGTCAAAGTCCGAAAGTTGAGTTACTTACTGAATAACTAAAACAATCCAATACTTAGCTCTTTCGATTAGTAGAAATCACGTTTAACTTTTCCGAAATTGATTTTTTAACAGAGGATAAAAGCTTAAAAACCTATTCGCTTCAAAGAACTTTCAAGTATTTCAGCTAAAAATTTAATATAAGTCTTTGATTCCAATTCAGCTAAAACTGCAAATGTATTATCTATTGCAAAGGTTGGTAGCGGATTTATCTCTAAAAAGTTAGGAATTCCATTTTCAGCACATTTAAAATCAAGTCTGGCAAAATCTTTTATTTCAAGCTCATCACAGAGAATTTGAGAAAACTGATTTATCGTTTCTTCCATTTCGGAATGCAAACTATGGCTTAATTCATAATCATCAACTAACATTCCTTTTTGTTCTAGTGCGTGAATTCCAATTCTTGAAACAGGGTCAATTCCTCTTTCAAGTGCATTATGAGGTTTTAATGGAAAACCTAACATGGCCGTTGTGTATTCTGCACCAATCAGAAGTTTTTCAATGAGTATATCTTGTTTATACATTTCCCATTGTCTTTTTAACTCAATTTCTAATTCAACATTGTTTTTGACTATTGAGCTAAGTGTAATTCCTTTTGCAGTTCCTTCATAACGAGGTTTTAGCAATACTGGGTAAAAATCAATTTCTGGAATTGCTCTTGTTGAAAAATTGGCAACTTTCCATTTTGCTGTTGGAATACCTAGTTGTACAGCTATTTTCTTTGTTAGATGTTTATCTAAGGTGATACTTAAACTTAAGGCGTCACTTCCTAGAAAAGGTATTCTATATAGTTCGCATAATACTGGAGCCCATGCTTCCCTATTTCTTGTTCCAAACCCTTCTCCTATATTCCAAATTACATCAACATTTGGTTTTTTTTGTGATAAAATTAACGGTCCACCAATTTTAACTGCTTTATGTCCCAAAAACTCGATGGCTTCTTGCATAGCCAAAATTGTTGAACCTGGCTCAAATTCTGCATATTGATCTTTTGAAGTTTGGGAAAAATGCTCGTATTCTTCAATTTTATCGAATACAATTCCTATGTGCAACATGCTTTATTACCAATCTTTTAATCAGAATTCGGGTGTTGATTCATTACAATAATTTTAATCAAAAATTTGAATAATCATTGAAGGTACTGCATTTGCTTTTTGTGCAATCATTAATTAAAGACCAAACTTGGCAGAGATGCTGTGACAG
>Ga0100378_1005239_pt1 | contig 11927 bp, 19 predicted proteins | sample CryGeymeta201502_FD_81535 | JGI IMG/M metagenome (GOLD analysis project Ga0100378, IMG submission 81535) | Groundwater microbial communities from Crystal Geyser aquifers in Utah, USA - Crystal Geyser metaG 2015-02 | ecosystem: Environmental > Aquatic > Deep subsurface > Groundwater | place: USA...
GGAATGCTCTCAGAAAGGAAGGCTCGATACATTAAAAATCAGGAAAAGCAGTTGACAGTCTCATCACAGAATCAATGAAAAGGAAAAGTTCTGACAATCTGACAGCTATCCTTATTTGTTTGAAACAGTTTGGGGAAGAAACATTTAAGTCTCCTAAAAAATAAGTGTATCAATCCCGTTGATAGTAATTTGCTTCATTTATTTTGATAATTTCCTTAAAAAGACGAATGTTTGAGGGATAAAAATAATAATACAATCCAATACCCTTTTATGGAAGGTGTTGTATTTGGTACAAAGGTTTGTCTTATCGAATAATTTGGTTGTATAATTAATCTAATAGAAAATTAAACTAATCTTAGCACCAAAATGCAGGAAAGGTTCTCAAGACACCATACATCGATTGCCATCCCAACAGCCCAGGCCCTGCAGCTATCTCTCAATCTAGAGGAAAACCACTAACTATCTAGCAAAACAACAGCCAACATCAACATTGGTAATTCGAAACATTTCATCAGTTCCTTGAATTTATTATGGCCGTCAGTCACTAAGATCAGTTCTCCTCGCCTTTATGAACGTGTTCAACTATAAAAAACGAAGACCGAGAGAGACCTCCATTAGATGATAAGGAGCAAAAGAAACAATATTCCTCTTCAGACTGAAAGATAAAGTTCGTTATTCAAAAGTGGATACATTCAAGCACCCTCATAACGTTTACAAATGCGTGTTAATTTCACATACAACAAACTTGATTCAAACTAGCCATCCAACACCCTTAAATATATTTCTTCCAAAAACATCGGACTTTCAAGACCACAAACAAGTCTTCCTCCTCAAAGGAAAAGCAAGGCTTAAAAAAGAAGATGTGGTCGGTTGTGCTCAGAGGTGTTTAACATTTCATACAGTCCAAAAATAGAAGAATCAATACGGAAAAATAGAAAAGATGCTAGTTTATTCAGATCTAGACAGTCCAAGACAAACTTGAAACCTTATGAGAGTTAAATAACAGTTGCTTAAACCACCATCAGCGCAATGGGGGCACTCAAAGATAGCTAAATTCCCCAGCATTATTCAAAATCAGGCACCGAAATCGAGCAAAAAGAAGAATGTAGTTTGGTTCCAAAAGAGAAAAGATGCTTTTTTGCTTTGACTGACCAGCTTGCTCCTTCTAAAAGACTTGATAAAACAGTTATGCTGTCTCAGAAAGGATACGACTTTGGAGGTCTTCTTTCCGGCTAAATCAACAAGGAATCTGAGATATCACCTGAACCTCTGAATCCTTTTCGAACCAGCTCAGATAGTTTCCAAGGATGGACTCAGTTCAAAGGTTTTCTGACAGAGTAAGAGGGAACTGATCTTAAAGAAAGCATCCATTGTGGTCCAGACATGCGCTCTAGTCTATTTGTTTGTACAGCTTTGCAAGGTTTTGGACGATAAATCAAAGAGAGTTGTGTGGGATTTCAAGAATGATTATACTACATCAGATTATATTGTTTACTTATACAAAACTGATGGAGGGTCAGAATGAAAACAAAGAGCTCCTCAAGTCAAAACCTCTCAAAGAGATCTATCCGGATCTTGAGTTAAGGAAAAAATTCATGGAACAAAAACTGAAAGGAAAGGTGAGCAACCAGATAGTTGTGAGATGTGAGCCTCATCCGACAAATTGCAAAATACCCAACGCCCCATTCCTGATCTTGATCGCCCCTGCACAATACTAACTTGCTTATCTCTCTGCCACTATTCACACTCGAATCTCAGGAGGAAATCCTTAACAAAGCAAGCACAGCACTTATCTATTCTGTTCAAATAAGCTTGTTACAGCATTTCGAGACAAGATCGGAGTATTCTGGTCCAAAAACAAGTAGGAAGATGGAATTCTCTATCTTCAATACGCTGACACTGCTCCTTTTTGAGAAAGATGATCTGATTTGTTCATAGTATTTTGAGGGTAATACATCGAAGGCTTAAAGATAGATAGTTCATTTGATTGATAAGCTGTGTAGAGGAGTTCATATGCCATATTTAATTACAAATGTAGTCATAGTCCGACAACATCAAACTATAGGTCTACCCTCACCAGGTCAGTGGCAAGGAGCCTAAACTACTTTCTCATGATGGTACAAAGATCTACAAAGGATACAACCCTCAGGAGCTATATTTTTATTAAACAGTCTTCAATAGCGAAAAGGATTCAGATCTTAAAAAGCTCAAAGCTTTCGTGCCATAATACTACGGCAGATTAGAGTTGAACCAGGAGCCTCAGTTGGAGGTCTAAAAAGGAGCAGAATCTGACCAAAAATAGTGGCTGAATCACCTGGCCTCACGATACAAGAAAAGGAATGAAAGCAATTCGTTCATAATCATGCAGAATCTCACCTATAATTTCAAAAAACCATGCGTGTTCGATATAAAAATTGGAGGCCGGAACATAGATGGCAAGAAGCACAAACATGTCAAGCCTGTATCAAATTTATTTATAAAACTCAATGGCTGCAGGCTTCTCAACGTTTGTGGCAAAGACCTCCTCTTCAGCAAATATTTTCTAGCCAACATTATCGAATAGAAAGATATAGCTTAATACCTGGCTTTCTTTCTAGCTATTGGAGATACAATACAAAATCAAATCTTGACCATACTCATACCCAAGCTAAAATAAATCCTGGCAGCCTTCACAACGATCAAAGGGTACAGATTCATCAGCACGTCATTGTGCTTTATCTATGACCAAGAAGATCTTAGCAAAACAGATGTAAGAGTCATCGACTTTGGCAGACTCATTGATCAAGAAAATATATAATTTCACGACGAAGAAAGTGAAAAAGGTGTAGCGAACATAATCAAGCTGATGGAATAGATAGCTGAGAATAGGGAGAAGTATGCTGAAGCAGTTCCGAAAGTTCGACAGCACTGTTTGGAATCCCAAATTATGCACATTCCAGAGGAGAAGAGATCAAAGCCAACCTCCAGCACTTCAGTATGAGTGATTATGCTAATTTAAGACTTTAGAGTTCATTTATCGTTCATCTATTTGTCAATCTACCTGACTATTTCATAAATACTCAATATTGTTATAAAATGATTCTGGTTATACTCCTCATCTTGCCATTGACAATAGCACAGCAAGAAGCCTCCCTCACTCAACCTCCCTACATCGAAACCAATCTCCTCACCATCAGCAATTTATATGTGTCATCTACTGTCACAACCACCTTTACCTACATAACCGTTTTCAGCCGATAGCCTCTAGTATACCTTTCATTGGTCAAAATGGAAAGTTTATAGGCATTGTCTGTCTCATCTGTCAACCAGAAGGTCGTGACAGTCAGTGACGTGAATTGCGAGCATGAGATGCAGGTGAGAATGGAAGTAGGAGGCATAAACTATCACTTTAGTCATATCTAAATCATGTATTTGGCCTTCGATTATACAACCTATCCCTTCATCATGCCTTACACTCTCGAATTATTGGTTCCTGGTACTTCTACAAACTAATACCTTAAAATTGACTACTTGCCGAAATCTACATCTTCAGCCCTTAATTCCAGCCATGACTATTTCCTATAAGCCATGCTCACAGGCTTCATCAATCTGACTCTTGCTGGCTAGCCTTCCTTATACTTGGATGCAATACAATACAACAATGATAGTTATTTGGTCAGCATAAAAAGGATGAATGCATCAGTTGATCTGGTGCAGGTGCTGAGAGTACTGATCGATAAGACTGTTATGTTGGAGATGGCGACCACTTATACGGATTTGGTGTGCTCAACTGGCACTATAGTACATAAAGCCGATCCACTAACGGTCGATAACAACCCTGCTCCATTTTTTCTGCCTTTTGCAATGCTGTACGGAGTCAAAGGATGGCTTGGGACCTCCTTTAACATCCCTGCTCTCACCTATATCTTTAATAACTCTAATCCAAGGGTGGAACTTAACATTGGCTACATTCTATTTCAGACAAAGGTATGTCCCTCGAATCAACTCTATGTATAAATATAAAATCTCTGTTATGGTCTATCGGCATCATTCTACTATCAATTAACACCCTAAACCATGGCACCATGCCCCACCACTTGTTATACATGTGTAGGCCCTCTTTCCACTAACTGCCAATCTTGCGTCCAAGGATGGAATCGTGAACTGAGTGGAGGTCGTTGTGTTTGCATTTCTGGTTTCTACGATCCAGGAGGTCCAATATGCAAAAACTGCACTTAGGCCATCAGTGGCTGTAAGACATGTAACTCTGCCACAAACTGCCAAAGTTGCTTGCCGGGTTGTACAGCCATAGGCTTCAGTCCAATTTACTGCGACTGCCCAGGCTTTGTTCAATCGAACTATAGTTACAACTGTCCCTAGAGCTACTACTACTAACACGATTCTCAACAGTGCTAATGCCTACCTCAGACATATCTCGACTCTGTCAGCAATTTGTGCTTTCCTTGTGAAACAGGTTGCTATATTTGTGTCAGCAGTACAGATTATTGCTTGGTATGCATAGACAGCTATATCTTGATTGGTCATAGCTGCGTTTTTTACTACAACAGTTATGCGCTGCTGGGGCAGGGTAACAGTTTGAACTCGCCCTGGGCTCGATGCTTGAGATGGGATGGCAGTGAATGTATGCAGACTTGTAGCAAATACTATGTAGGATTCAACTGTTATGGAGCCTGTCCAAAAGGCACTTTCAACATATCTTTCCCCTGGATGACCTGTCAGCCTTGTAAATTAAGTTGCAACTACTGTTTCAACTTCACAGTTTGCTATGATTGCAATCAATAATACTATTACTTCAACAGCACTACTTTTGCGTGCAACCGATGCGGATAACACTGCCTCACCTGCTACAACGATACACACTGCAAAACCTGCGAAAAAGGCTACAATATAGATAGCTACACCTGCCTATAGACTGCAGTTGCAGGAGCTGTTTGCGGGACGGGATGTAAGTATTGTTTGATGGGCAACCAATGCCTAATCTGTTAGCAGGAGTACTACCTCAATTAAACAGACTACCTGTGCTACCAATGCAATGACAGGAAGGGGTTTGTTTATGAGCAGGCTAGCGGATGCAGGGAAGTGTGTGGAGACAATGTGAGAATATTTGCCTAGTGCGACGATGGAAATGTGGCAGATGGTGATGGTTGTAGTAGTTTATGCGAGATAGAAGACGGTTTTAAATGTTGGCAGGAGGGAAGGAGTCTATGCTGGAGCCAGAGCAGAGCAATAGAGTGGCACGTATACAGCATTATTGGAAAAAATTAAATTATTGTGGAAATTGATAGCAGTGAGGCTGATTTGAGCCAAGTTAGCTCTAGCCTGCAGTGCTTCTTCAGCCACTCTCTACTATCCTTCACATCTAGTACCACTCACAACTATTATCTTTCTTTCAACCAAAGTTTAACTCTTCCTGCTTCCCTTTCTCAAAAGAGCACCCTCGCTCAAGTCAGAAACACTAATGCCAGCAATCGTTGTTTGCTTACAATTAACCACTTATTTGATTACACTTTGGCGATAGATTCTCGACCCGAGTTATTACTGGTGGATTTCTAGGAAGGATGGATGGCATCTGTATCGAGCCCCATCATGAAGCTTGTGCTTACAGTTGTTGTTTATTTGTCTGTAGCTGTAGCCGTGCTGGGAGTAGTTCCTGCTTCTGGCTATGTATCTTTACGGGTCAATGTTATACTGTTGATAACATTTCTGGACTGCTTGACTTTGCCTGTGAACTCTCTAAGTATGTATCAGGCTCTCTAATCTCTATTCTTCCTTCCTTCTTCAAGCACAACCAAATAGCTCACCAATTACGATCAAGACCAAGTCTTCACTATGCTCTGGCACTCCTGTACGGCCTACATTGTAATAATCTTTTTCTATCAGTTTATCTTCAAGTTTATTGCCCAGTTTATGGATAACACCGGATGGAATGCAGGTACCCAGACAGTCAAGCATATCATTAACAATAAACATGTTAATTTGGGCTATTTAACGAGCGCCTATGACATGCTTGCAATGTATTTGATTTTTAAGGTGTTGATGAATGCAGGATAGGCAGATTATCGAGTGCTGGTTCTGATGGTTATTCAAGTAGGGCTGGTCGTTGCTGGAAAGGTGCATTTTTTCAGAAATAATCTCAGCAAAGATAGTTTTGGATACTTGGGGCATGCTATATTGGTCGACCAGCTGCTAAACTTCAACCTGCCTTTGACAGTACTTCTAGCATCAAATGATATAAGCTACAGTGCAGTCGTTCTGGCTCTATTCTCATGCTACAGTATCGCCTCGATAGCCTTCTCATAGCCTGCCACTTTGTACCCCCAATTCAAATTAACTTCCACAGTCGCAGCCTACCAATATTCAATTTCACAACTATTAGTTCTAACAGTCCAAGGTCTCAAGTGCACAAATAACTGGCGTAATTCATCCTGGGAAGATTACTAATCCTTGTCAATAGCTTTAGGACTGGCGATATGTCTACTATGCAGCATAACGATGGTGGCAAATTCAATCACGACTACTACTTGTGTGGTCATCAAAGTATGGGAGGTTATGAAGGAGCCCTCTTCTGAGGCTTTGGAATAAGTGACGGTGGAGAACGCCAGTGGGTAAATTTGGTCGGTGACATCCTGATTGCTATAATATATATTATTCTTACAAAGTTCACAATGAGCCTGTAGTCTAAAATAGATCAAATGAGTAGCAAGTATCGCGAACTCAAACTATGCTAAATGTCTGTGGTAAAAAAACTAATAATTGCCTAACTGAGACAACTTGCTTGTGAAGCGTCAGAAATCATGAACCAAAACTAGCACCCATCGAACACCAAAAGAAGGCGTCAAATTGAAGATGTCCTCAAAAAATGTGACGAGATAGAAGGAAAGCTGGATGTCAAGACCAATAAAGATATTGGAGGTGGGGGTATCAGAGGTAGAAATGGGAGGAATCCTGGACAGTCCATGAGCCAAGCTGATGTGACTAAGTTGGCTGTGCAGTCTGTCATTTTCCACGAAATCAGAACTTCGTAAATAAACGTGAAGCCGGAGTAATATGACCAAATATACCACAGAATGGTCAAAAATCAGGAAGTCATGAACGAGATAGCTCAGATGGTGAAGGAACAGGGCAATGACATTGACAAAGTAGATGCCTACCTTGACTCAACCTACAATAATGTCCAAAATGCAAACAAATAATTGAGCTAAGCTCAGGATATTCAGAAGCAGACCCGAAGGATGAAGTTCAAATTAGCAGTTTCAGGTTTCTTCGCAGCCTTAGGCTATAAGATACTGGGGCTTCCGGGGATGGTGATGGGTCTGTTTACAGGATTAAAGGCTGGCTGATCTCACTATCCTTGCATGATGTTATATGGTGATGGTGATACATTTTAATATTTGATGAGTGACTACAAATACGACAGCTACGACTCTTCAGCCCTTCAGGTCGCCTTCGCCAATCTCCGAAGAGCAGAACAACAAGCCTTCTGGCTCGGCCTTCTCGTTGGCAGTCCTCTGGGAGTCTACGCCATTAGCAACAGACGCATCCAGCCAAAGTTCGCAGCTGGACCCGTAAGCAAAGTAGCCAGCGCTCTTGTGTTCGGTTCCTTGATGTAGTGATAAACTAATGCAGTTACAGCGCCAGAATATTCAGTGCTCGTCAAGACTACAACCAGAGGGCAGCCAAAGTAAACCGCAAATACTCGGTCATCCTCAATAAGGCCATGAACTACTAGTGATCTAATGCCAATATCATGAACAGCATCATATTGAAGCAGTATTGATATCAGAAATGGATTGGATCATGGGGGATGTTAATTAAAATATAGTCAATGAATCGTAGAGTAGAGGCACGATTACGACTCGAAAAAATCAGCTAGAATAGCTCGCCTTCTCCCAAACGATAAACCAACACATAAATGTCAGACAGTAGACTCATTCCCTTTGCCTCGACATCCATCCCTCCCTCCCCCAAAAAAACAGGCCCATCGCATGAGTAACGCAACACGTAGTTGAACACTCTCAGAGAAGAGATCATGGACAGGAGACAGCAGCTGACACTCTGGGAGTAAACCTTTCTCAAACGGTAAGAAAATAAAATCAAACCTAGGACCTTTCTGAATACTTTAGCCCTTGGGGTCACAAGGTTATCATAACATCCAGATATCCGTTTAGGCTACCTCAGGGCAGTCAAGCGAGGTCGGAAAGGTATACTGCTGTGGATACTGGGATGGCTAAGCACTTTATTTGGAATGTTGAGAGTGTTGCTGGCTCAACGTAATTTACACCCTTGATGTTTATAATATTTGTATGCAGGACGATTTTGAACAATCACTCGACGCACACTCGGAATTCGTGCCATTTGGTCAACCCATGGAGCATTCTTTAGTTGCCACCTCATAAAAAATATTCTTCGACAATGCCAGTACCATCAATCGCCAAGAACTTGAAAAAGATAAAAAACATCTGATGCCTTCAGTAAGATAGTAACATGAATAATAATCGGCTAACTAATTTCTGGACGTTGGAAAATGGAAGAAAGCCAAGGAGAGCATCATGCATAAAGATTTGGCTGAGGTCAAATAGCAAGTCGACCAGATTATCACTCAAACACGTTGGAGAAAAAAATAAGAAGCTCCTGTAGATAAGAGCGAGGAGGTCATTGCTGATGAAAGCATGGCACCTGAGGAAGGAGAGGATGAGAACGAACAGGATGAGGATGTAGGCGAGGAGGAAGGTGAGGAAGAAGGTGAGGAAGAGGAAGAGTAAGACGATGAGGAATAGGAGGAAGATGAAGAAGAGGAAGAGGAAGAGGACTCAAATTAAGAGTAGGAAGAGTAATCATAAGAGGAAGAGTAGGATGAGTAATAAGATGGCGAGTAATAAGAAGGATAAGAAGAATCGGCATAATAATCAGCTCTAGAGGAACAACAAGAGCTTCCTATCAAGGCTCCAACTCATTCTCACCAATTCAAGAGCTCAGCTAGAAGCAAACTATCCTGCAACAGATAAAAAATGTAGCATTCGGAGGTGAGCGAAGATGACAAGACAGATACCAGATCGGAGATGAAGAAAACCTAATACCTTCCAAGCAAGTGGGCCAAGAAGGGATCTCAGGTGCAAATGGATGACCCATGGGCACGCAAAGAGGCAATTTTGATGAGGATTGCCAAGATGGTGGCTTGAGTGTTAATCATTTTATTCTTATCACCACCATAATATTATGATCAAAGCTTTAGTACGAAAAGGGTTCCGATTCCCTACCCACCTGCAGCGTTTCCACTTCGGAGGAGGCCATGCTCCCAAAGCCTACGACTGGAGAGACGATCACGCACTCAACCCTTACTATGAGTCTGATCCTCGCACCAAGAATATTCCCAATCCATACGAATATGCCCAGCCTTTCGAGTCAGGCCCCGACTACTACACCTGCCCCTTCCCTGACAATTATAACCCTAAGGATCTAACTCAAAATTTCACAGGCAGTTATCCCGTCTAATAGTTGTGCTCACAAAACCTCCTTGAACCTCACCACTTCAACGCATGGGACGACATTGCTCACGAGTTTGAGTACGAAAGTGAGGACTTGGATTTCCAGCCTGAGACTTTTCATTCTCAGCATTTCCGAAAGAAAGGATGGACCTGGCAGTGGTTCGGTGTGGCTCTCATTCCCTACTGGTTGGTGATCCAAGAGGTCATCTATCACCAGATGGTGGATGGAGACCAGAATAAATATCAGAGGCCTCCACCTCTCAACTACCCTGACGAAGAAGACACTCCTGACACTTAAACTTACGAAGTGTGGCAATCAAATGAATTCAAAGTCCTACACGATGCTGGTCTCCTTCGCGATCCGTAAATGTATACCTATGCAGTTTCTTCTAGATTATCGATGGCAAGAAGATCTACAACAAATGGGCAGGAGTCAACCAACCAGGAATCGAGATCAAAGGCGAGCCTGGTGCTTATTGATGACATATTAACATCCATATACATCACTATTCACATGACTCCAGTCTATAAGTATACACTCGTCAGCACGGTCAGATACAAGTCCAATATTCTGCGATATATGGCTGCCAACAACGAATCTATTCCTTCTCCTTAGCCCACAGGCTTAACTAGCTGTTACCAAACCCTCATTATTTTAGCTGACAAATTGTCATCGTAGTTGCTTGGCTAGTGTTTATCAATTTAGCTTTCGAGTTTGTCAGTATACAGGTTTGTTAGAGTCTGAGTTGATGGAGGAAGGTTTGTGAGACAATAGAACAGAAGCATTTACATCTGAGTACGGACCATTTTGAGCTGCTAGGCATTTCTCAAGGGAACTGAATCACCTTATAATATTTTGAATTTTTTCTCAATTTTTCGTTTATCTTTTCGAACCGCTAAGTTGGCAAATTGAGACTCCACAAATTTTTACTTGTTCTTTACCTTTCCATCTTTTGACCTGGTATCGATGATCTTGTCATAGGCCGAAGGTGATATCAGACTCCGGAAGACAGCTGAGTTGGTCTTGAGGTAAAAGAAGATAAGGATGAATGTAGAGTAGACTTTCATGCGCTCGGGATCGTATTTGTTGCTTTCAAAGTAGTTTTTGAGACTGATAAGAAGGGATACAACATTGACATACTCCCTCAAGCTTTTTCGATCTTCAGTGACATACTTTGATACAAATTCCAATTCTTATGATTTAAATTTTCTTGTGGCCAAAATGCTGTCATAATTCTCAGGAATCAGCCCTCGACCTTCTGGGAAGACAGATTCGATATCTTTGAGGATCTCTCGATGGAAAGCTTAGTTGAATTTTTTTTGGAGGATGCTAAAAGGTTTGAAGTAATGAAATTCATCAGGAATTGTTTTCTCAAATAACTATTTCTCAACAGTTGTCAAATGCTCAGTGAGAAGGCTGAAACAACTTTCAATTCGGTGTTTGAAGTAAGGCCATATCGCAAAACTACTGTACTATCTAACCTTGACCAAAGGGTGTTCAATGCTGTCGAGAGCTTACTCTCCCTCATAAAAATACACATCAGTCACGAAGTTTAAAATTTAATCTCTTATCATCTCAAGTACTCGTTCAGTTGCCAGCTTATCGCATACCTCTAAGAGCTGATAATCAAAGCAAATGTGCCGAACGATCACTATTTTCCGAATGAGAGCTGCAGATATAGAAAAAATCGATTCCAGAAAATTTATATGCTGGTCTGTTTAGGGGGAAGTGAGCCATGGTCGCCTGTTAGAAATGTTGGTATTTTTAATATCCTTGGCGAAGAAGTAATACAAAACCGTGAAGATGTTGGTGATGGATTTTTTGCAGTCCAAGGAAAGTGAATCTGTAATATCGTTGGATTTTCCTATTCTCATAATGCCTTGCACAATGCCATCAATTGTCGACACTTTTCCCTTGCGCTACTTCAGAGAAGCAATTTACCAAATCGATCCTATATAGTCTTGGCATTTAGCTTTGCAGAACAGAAGATATCTTTTGTAAAAAGCGGAGTGTGTTTCTATATTGAATGCTTCTTCGCTTCCCTCCATTCTGTCCAAAAAACTATGCTTGACTGGTACAGCCAGCCTAGGAGTGAAGTAGAGAAACAGCCTGACCTACTCTATGGCTTGACTGATGAATCGGAGCTTGAGGTTCTATGTCCGAAGAGCAAGCGCGTGTTAAAGAGTGCTATTCCCTGTGAATGATGGCAGGTTCATAGCGCAATCGAGGTAAAGATGGTTTTTGAGAGCCAGAGAAGCCGATTCATATTGTTCCAACTTCACATCAACCTCTTTTAATTTTGTGTAGACAAGTTTGTTGAGCATACAGTTCAGATGCATTTGTTGAATATCTTTCTGTGTTGCCAAAAGCAATCCTTTGGTCTATTTCACCTTCTTTTTGACCTTTGCCATCCCGTGTTTCAATTGTTCCAGTTGACGCCC
>Ga0100378_1005241_pt1 | contig 11924 bp, 19 predicted proteins | sample CryGeymeta201502_FD_81535 | JGI IMG/M metagenome (GOLD analysis project Ga0100378, IMG submission 81535) | Groundwater microbial communities from Crystal Geyser aquifers in Utah, USA - Crystal Geyser metaG 2015-02 | ecosystem: Environmental > Aquatic > Deep subsurface > Groundwater | place: USA...
ACTCAAAATATCAAAAACGAAGATAACTTAAAAATTATCAAACGAATAGAGTATAAAAAAATGATTTTCCAAGATATGAGTGAGAAAACTGAAACTTTGAAACAAAAGGAAGGAGAGCTTCAAAATTATTATAAAGACGTGTAAGTGTTTTAAAATTAAATAAACTAAATTATAATTATTAGGGTTAATAAGTATAAAAGCATACTAGAAAATAAAAAGAAGAAACCTAATAGAAACGTTAAATTATCTGGAATACAAGAGAAATATCAAACAACTTTGAATAATTTTAATCTAAGCTTAAATGAAAAGCTAACAAAATATATAGAAGATTATAATAAATATCTTGCTTACTATGCTAACTTTGTAATACTTCCGAAAGACAAAATTGAAGCTTTAATATCCAATTTAGATAGAAAATGTGAAATTTTAGCTGATAAATATAATATTGAATATAATTAATTTTAATAAAACAATATAATTAATACAATATAATAATTAACATAACGATATAATACCAAATAATCTTTATTCTTTATTGATGTAAATAGTAATTTTATATATAATAATAAATATATTTATTATAAATATAGAAGTTTTATTAATTTATTTACATATATTTATCACTTTTACTTTGTATTTTTTCTTTACCAGTTTTATGTTTACATAATTTTGCTATTCTCGTTCCAAACTCTAATGTTGAATTAGTTTCACTTAAATCTCTTATATTAGGTGAAACATGAAGTAATAGTAAGATATTAAAGTTATCATTTAAGCTTTCTTTTAAAAAGTGTGTTAATTTTGAATCTCTATAAGGAATATGATTTTGCTTAACAGCAATAGCATTTAAAACATTAGATAACGCATTTAAACTTAAATTTATGGAAATTGCTTCTTTCCTTAGGAGAGGATTAGTATCATGTGACTTAGTTAACCTCTCTGAACCAGCTAAGTCGATAATATGAAGTTTGCTTCTGATTATACTGCCATCTTCTTCTACAATTTTCAAATAGAAAGAATAAATACAGTGAGATCTCGATGATCTATCATTATAATTTGTTTGATTAGTTTGTCTCAGTTTTGCTGAAAGTTTAAATAATTTGTTAGCCTCAGTATAATTATTTATAGAGATTGGATTTAAATCAGGTATTGCTAAATTTCCATTGTTATTTTCATACATATTTAGTGCTGGCTGCCCTTCACCTAGTAAGTTATATATAACATCATTATAAATTTCTATTATTGATATTGATAGTTTAGTTTGTACTTTTGATTTTCCTTTTTTATTTTCGAGTAATGGACCTATCATCTCGAATAACTCCTTAGCAGAACGTAATGCAATACCTGGAAATTCTTTATTTGGTCCTTGTATTGTGTATGATTTTCCGGTTGTTGTCTGACCATATGCTATTATACAGACATTTGTACCGTTTAGCATATTTTGAACAAGTAAAGAAACTTCATCATATACATCTTGTTGTGTTGAATTTTGTTGAAAAATATAATCTAAATCATACTTCTTCATTTTTAAATTATTACTATTCGTGTTTTCAGTTATAGTTACTTGATCATTCATTACTTTAAAGTGATCTAAATATGCCTTTTTAGTAATTCCAGTCTCATTGTCTATAAATGGTCTTATTCTACACATAACTCTAAGGTTTCCTCTTAACGACATATATCTGTTATGAATCTTTCTTCTTAACACTAATTCATTCATTAATTGTTCTCTTAATAATAAGTTCTTCTCTTGCTCTTGAATATGAGCCTCTTTTATTGATTTTATATTAATTGTTTTATAATTCTCTTCATCGATTAACGATTTAAAATAAGACACAATACTCTCAATGCGTTCTTTTGTAGACTTGGGGGCATTTGAAAGGTAATTCCTGTCTAAACTTATTAATTCCTCTAGATTAGTTTCATTGTAAGAAATTAGTTTATATCTTGCTATTTCAATAAAGGAAAATTTCCATATGTTCATTTCTATTTTTAAAGCAAATATTTCTTCTTCGTATTTATCACTTAGTTTGAAAACTTCTTGGTCTGAGAATTTCTTTTCTTCTAATTCTTGTTTTACTTGCTCGTATTCTTTGTTTAATACTTCAAGGTCGTAATATATATTTTTGAATTTTTCTTTCATTTCTTCGTTTTGTTCTCTTTGGTTGTTTAGTTCTGCGTTTAGATCACGATTTCGTTCTTCTAATTCTTCTTTTTCTCTTGTTATGTGTTTTATCTTTAAGTTAACTTTTTCAGTTTCGTTATTGGTGTTATCGATAATCGCTTTGAGACTAATTTGTTTATCTTGTACCATTTTCTGATTGGCCTTAAGATTTTCAAGTTCTTTTAATATTGCTATTTTCTCGTTGAGTTCAGATTTTAAATCACTCTTCAAATTTTTTAAACTATTTGACTTCTCTTTAAGTTCCTCTTTATACTTTTCTTCACGATTAAGACATTCTGATCTATCACTTTCAAGGTTTTTAATATTATCTTGTAAATTATCTATTTCTTGTCTAAATTCATTAATTTCTCTTTTTAAAACACGAATCTCTTCTAATTTATCAGTGACAGAATTAAGCTAATTTAATGATATATTATTAGTATAGTATATATGTTATAATACCTCGCTTTTTAAATTATCACTGTTTAGTTTATATTTCTTAGTTTTATCATTGAGTTCATGTATATTGTTTTTGTAATTGTTTATAACTTCATTCATTTCACTAAATTTTAATATTATTGTTACCTTATTATTTCATCTTTTTTCTTTAATTCTTTACGTATATTTTCATTATTTCTATTTAACTCCTCTTCATTTTTACGGATATTTCTAACTTCCTTTGAAGTATCATCATACTTTCGATGTATGTCTTTTAATGAATATATATTTTCTTTCAAATTAAGATTCTCGAGTTTAAGACTCTCTAACTTCTGACAAAGGCTATATATTGTTATTAATAGTAATTTTACTCGTTTTCAGATTCGGAAAATTTATGATTTTTATTTATAAGTAAATTATTTTCTTCTTCTAATTCCTTTATTTTCTGTTTAAGTTTTTTTTCCTTTGTAATACAATCATTTATTGTTTCCTTTAATTCTAAAGCATTTGTATTAGTATTTTTTAACGCCTCTTGCATATCAATCAATAATTTTGGTAAATTCTAATATAGAAATTAATTAAATTTAGTAAAATTAAACTAATAATTACTCTTATATCATCTTCATTAAAATTATTATTTCTATATGTTCTTAAAGTATTTAGCAATTTTTGATTCTCTTGCAAATTAATAGTTGGATTCTGATTAATTTGAGCGTTTACATCTGAATACGAGTTGCTTGAATGATTTTGTAAATGATTATTATGATAATTAATTTCTGGCATTTTATAATTATAACTAGGATTTTCATCACCTGAGTCATATCGATCACCACTATTTCTATTATTGTTATTTAGTCTATAGCGATTATAATTATTAGTATTGTTATTATTGTTATTTCTTTCCATACTAAATTCTAAATTTTCATTGAAATTGTTTATGTTGTCCATTATATTTTAATTAAAATAATTAATTTAATTTAAACTTATTAACATAGATTAGTTATAAAATAAGTTATTAAGTAATAAAGTAAGTTATTGATATTTTATGGAGTAAATGGTTATATATAGTTTTATAATAGTAACTTTGTTATAGAGTGTTTGTTGGTGTTATTTCTTAAGTGATATTTCAATAATAAAAATTAATAGTTAATATAATTGATTGTAAAATTAAGGCCTATGATAATAATATTGCTTATTTTTATTTATTTTATTGAACAACTTAACATATAACTTAACTTAACATTTAACTTATCTTACAAATTAAACCCGTTTAATTATTCATAAATTAATGGCATATAGAATAATTAAAATTATAATATTATTTTAACTCTAAATTATAAATATATATTCATATTTCATTTTATTATTACTAAAAAAAACATGGAGTACGAATTGAAAATAAACAACGGAGATAAAGTAGACGCTGTTGACCTTATTCAATATTTTACCGTCCCAAATGATGAATCATTTGCACCATACCTTACAGAAATATTTAAAGTAAACATTATTATTCATTATGTTAGGATTTAAGTTTACGTAATGAGAATATAAAGTTAAAAGGAATAACTAAAATTACATTTTTGAAAGTATAATAGCATTTTTACATATTATTATAGTATTTTGACTTACCTGGAATTATTTCTGAACGTCTTTTTTCTGTATTTGATTCAAAAAAAGAAGGAATTATTGGTTTAAATGAGTTTATCCAGGCAATGATTAATTTATATACTGGCAATGTTGAGCAGCTTATTAACTTTATTTTTGATTTTTATGATTTTGATAAAGACGGAAAGATTTGTAAAGAAGATGTGCGTATAGTTCTTTCATATATTCCTTTACAAATTATGGAAAAGAAAATAATAGACAGAAAAGGAATGAAATTTAAAGGGTAGGTAGAAATAAAAATATTAATAATTATTATATAAATATTATATTGCTAACTAAATAATTATATAATTCTTAGTGGAGAGCTAAATGACAGAATAGAATCACAAGACGAATTACATAATATTCTACAAAACTGCTTTAAAGATGAAAAAGAATTAATAGACAAAGATAGATTTTTTAAAATTATCCAAGAAGTTCACTCTGAAATATTCTTATTTGTAATATATTAATATTAACTCTTATTATAGATTCTTATATTTTTACTCGAAAAAAGACCATTCACAAAACAAACTTTACAACTATATAAAAGTCCTATTAAAAATATTAGTAATGACCCAACTACTGTTTCTTCTTTAGATTCAAAAAAAGACAGAAAAACAGAAAAAAGTCATACTGTTTCCAATACGACAAATAATCTACTTGGAAACGAACTATTTAAACAATATACACCTGAACATTCTCCTAAAGTACTAATAAAGTCACCAAAACAAAAGTCAACCTTTGCACCAGCTGAAGTGATTAAAAATAGTCCATCATTAAAACAAAAAAATGATGAAGATAACTTTTTGAGCAAAGCTAAAAGTCATAATAAAGATGAAGTTAAAGAGATAATAAGATTAACTCCTTTGTCTCCTGATAAACCAATTACTAGAAGAAATATCTTACTTTCTCCGCTTAAAAATACTCATAAAAATCCTTCAAAACCTACAATGATTATAAATGTACTAAAGCCAGATGAAAACACAAACATAGAGCCTATAAGAAAAAATGGAAACTTACTAAAAAACATTAACGACATTGATAAAAAGTCTTCATTTAAATCCAAGATTGATTTTTCTGAAGATGAAATAAACGACATGGAAAACACAAAAGTAATTAAACTCAAAAAGGCTAACGATAGTTTTGATAGTGTTAAAAGCTTAAATCTTGATTTAAGTAAGGAGATAGAAAAGTTTAAAGAGTTTTCAATAAAAGATGAACAATGTAAAGAAGAAGATGTAATAACTCACTCTGGTTACTTATCAAAAATTTCTAAAGCTGGAAAGTTAAAAGATGTCTTCTTCAAATTAGTAGGAAAAGATATTTATTTTTACCGCCATGAGGATAATAACGAACATAAAGGAATGCATAATCTATCAGGAATCTTCGTACAAAAAGAGCATATAATTAACAAAGATGGAAAAGATTACTATTGCTTTAGTGTTATTTACCCTAACAAGAAAAGATTATATCTCTCTACAAGCGAAGCCAATATTGATACTTGGGTTGATAAGATCCAATCTGCAATTGGATATACTAACTTATCAGATATTTATAACATAAAGGTAATTAATCTTAGTAATAAATTAGGAAAAAATTGGTATGGGAAAGTTCGGATTAGTTAAATTGGGAGTACATAGAGAAACCGAAGAAAAGGTTGCTATTAAAATATTGACTAAAAAACATATGTCAGCCCAAGAATTAGAGTTAGCAAAGACCGAAATTGAAATTCTTAAAATATGTCAACATCCAAATATTGTTAGAATTTATGATATCTTTGAAAATGTCGATTTTATTTATATAAGTAAACAATAATATTAATTATAGTTATGGAATATTGTGCTGGAGGTGACTTCTTCCAATATCTCAAAAAACGAAAGTTTAAATTATCTGAAACACACGCAGCACATATTATCCACAAACTTGCTGCGGCTGTTTTCTATTTACATCACTTTGGTATATGTCATCGTGATTTAAAACCCGAAAATATTCTTATGACAGATACAACTGATAAAGCAGATATTCGTATTATGGACTTTGGATTATCAAAAATAATAGGTCCTAACGAAACTTGCACGGAGCCATATGGAACATTGGTATAATACTATTTACTTAACAATTAACTAATTTTAGTCATATGTAAGTCCAGAAGTTTTATTAGAACAACCCTATGATAAGAGTGTTGATTTATGGACAATAGGTAATAAATAATGCTTAATTAATAACAATTACTAAACTAAACTAATCTTATTAGGAATTATAACATATATGATTCTATCTGCTGCTCTTCCTTTCGATCATCCAACTAGTGAAAAAGAAATAGCAAGGTAAACTATTAATTTTTTATCTATATAGAAAAACTATTTATGAACCCGTAAGGTATAAAAATGAAGTTTGGAGTAAAAACTCGCCAGAAGCTAGAGACTTTGTTGAAAGTATTAAAATATAATAATTAATCCATTTAATTTTAGAACTACTTGTTAAAGATCCTAAAAAACGTATGGGAATTAAGGATGTTTTAGAACATTCTTGGATTCAGAAATTTACTAAGACTAATTTAACCGAAAAGAGACGAGGAAGCAAAGATTTAACTTTAACAAGTAACTTTAATCTCTATGCTAGAACTGAAGACCAGAAGTTAAAATAAGTGAAGATTTATGTACTACTTGTTACAACAACTCCTTTTGTATTACTTTTTTAAACAAACAAAACAATCAAAACTGTTTTAGAATAGAAATATAAATACTATTATTTATTACTTATATATTAATTGATGTAATAAAATATAACAATTAATTATAATAATTTTGCATTTATTTATTATTATTTTTATAACAAATATTAAATTTATTTTTCGTTTGGGGATTGGGGATTGGGGATTGGGGATTGGGGATTGGGCCCAATCCCCAATCCCCAATCCCCAATCCCCAAATTATGCTTATAACAAAGCTATTATCATTATCATAATTATTATTATTTAAATCATTATAACTACAATATTATTTACTATTATAATTAATTTAATAATTGAATTATAAACGAATATGAAAGACCCAAACAATTTCATTTTATTTATAATACTCTTTGCAACTTTTGCTAATTTTAATAATATTTCTGCATTTTCCTCCGCAGAGCTGGAAAAGAATCTAATCTTAATCGATAATCTAAGCAAAATATCACAAATCAAAAGAATAGAAAACGAAATTGAAGCAAAAGCTAAAATAGCTACATCAAGAAATGGAGACATAAGTGGAGTGTGTGATACAAAACTTAAACTTGCAAATGATATGAAAATTAACACAGATATGTTAATAAAAGGTGAGGTATCCACATTCAATATTTTTATTGATCAAATGTTAGCAAGAGATAATACTGAAATTAAACATATATTAACATCAGAGAAAATCAGTTCAAACACTATTGAATCACAATCAGTTATAGTTGAGAATATATCATCGCCAACAGTAAGTATATAATAGGATATTATAATATAAATTATAATATTGTTATATTCTTTCATTATATTCTCCTTAAACTAATTTAACTTTTACTAGGGAGTACTTACATTAGTTGGAAATGTTCTTATTAACAATGATGCAATAACTGATGCTATTAGAGTAAGAGCTTCAAGCTTTGTTGTTGAAGGTAATTTTAATGTTTTATATACATTCAATATAAGCATAAGCATTTATATTGTTGATAACTTTGTTAACTAACTATAAGCAATTAAATATTACTACTTCTTTATCTTTATTATTATAATTTAGGTGTTGAACAATGGACTATGTCTTCTCATGATGATTTCGAAGGCAAAAAATCTCTAAAAGGATGGTCACGAAAGGAACTTAGCTCATGTAATGAAGGAGGAAATTCCTTTTTAGGAGGACATTGTAAACTATCTCATCAAGAAGTATCAAAAACTTATAACTTACCTGAACACAAACATTTAAAAATTACAGCAAGTGTTCATATGTTTGATAACTGGGATGGAGAAAGTATTTATATGAAAGTAAATGACGTAACAGGTAATATCTTTAATATTATTTTAATAATTTTTTACAGTTTGGAGCAAGGTAGGACATAGTTTAAATAATGGTGGAATGAATATATGTGGAGGAGATGGTAATGATCCAGCATTTAATATGTAATAATAAAAGTTAATAGTTTTATAAAGAAAAGTTGAGAATATAATAAATCATTCATATAAAAAAGTCAAAATAACATTTGGATCTACGTTAGAAAGTGATCCATGTGATGCAAGTTACGGAGTTGATGATGTAATGCTTTTTGTTAAATAATAAATACATGAAATAATGAAATTTGAATAATATATAATAAGAATATGATGATAAATTAAATCAATATAATAAATATGTATTTCTTGATTTATACTAATTTGTTTAAATTGTTTATATTTAATAATCATATAATCATATAATTAAATTATTTGTTATTATTTATTTGTTATTATTTGTTATTTAAATGAATAGAGAAAATCAAGAAACAAAGGACAACAAAGACGATAAATCTACTGAATTTACTTTTCTCAAATATAAATATGATATTTTTATCGGAATAGTTCTTGTAATCGTAAACTATACATATCATTTTGTTAATTTGGCTTTTATATTTCAAAAAATAGCAACAGAAAGTAATGAATACTATTATTATAACAAATAAACTAACATAATATATAGATAATTTAAATGGATTAGAAGATAGTTACTTCGGATTCAAAAGGGTAATTAAATAGAATTATATACAACCATTATTATAATCTTATACTATTTAAAAATTAGGATATGTCAGACTATCAATGGAGAAGCTACCGACATAGTTATAGTTTCCTATTATTTTTCGCTTTAATCTTCATAATACTTTCTTTTATCCTTAAGACAATCGTATTAAAAATAAGAAACCCAATACAAACTTACAGCGGAAGTAATATACTTAGAATATATTATTGTATCTTCGGAGTTTGTTTTGCAATATATTTACATGGAACTAAGTTTATAATAATATTTTCGATTTTAGTTATATTTTACTTAGTATGTAAGTTAAGAATGAATAATGTACTTGCTTTTATTTTTTGGTAATATAATGAATATAAAGAATACTTAAATCAATTTAGTTGGGGTTACTGTATAGCAATCAAATTTACTAGTGAAATTTATAGAGGATATTCTTTGAAAAGTATCTTTCATAACGTAATAACAATTTATATTCATATAATTTATATATAATTTAATACATACAACTTAAGCTTATACTTACATATTCCTTCGTCTTATACTTTATAGATTTCAGAAGACTGTGATCTTCAATGGCATTTAGTTTTCGGATTTGTAATGCTTCGTATGATTAGTTTCAAAACAGAATATACTAATTTACTAGCTAATAAAAATTTCTACGAACAAGACTTTAAAGATAAAAATATGCATATATACAATTGTAAAGAATGGTGTGCAAAAGAAAACTTTTGTCAAAAATACCTAACTAATGCTGAGATAAACATAGATGACTTTTCCTTTGTGAATTACTTAGCATATATTTTTTACCCTCCTCTTTACTTCACAGGACCAATAATTACTTTTAATAGTTTTATGTTCCAAATAAAGACACAATTTAAATATTTAAACGGCAGAAGTGAGAAAATATATTATTTACTTAGATACATTGCTCTATTTATAAGTTTTGAAATTTATAATAGCTTATTCTATACAAATGCAGTTATGACAAATTCGAATAATAAACACATACGTGATAAGCTTGATAATTATACGCTAATTTTATCATGCTTCTCTTTGTTAATCTTTTTATGGTTTAAATTTAGTGTTATATGGAAGGGTGCCCGACTATGGGCTTGGCTAGACGGAATAAATACAGAAGAAAATATGAATAGATGCATGATGAATAATTATTGTTTTCAAGATTTTTGGCGTGCTTGGCATAGATCATTTAATCAATGGCTTATAAGATATATTTATATACCACTTGGTGGAGAGAAATATATGTTTATTATCATATGGATTTTGTTTAGTTTTGTAGCTTTATGGCATGATTTAAGCTGGGATTTGTTAGTATGGGCTTGGTTTATTTGTATTTTTATGATTCCTGAGGTATTTGGAAGAAAGTATTTTAATAGAAAAGATGTAAGTTGTATTTATAATTATATAGCTTTTATATTTGAATGATTATGTAAGCTGGAGATTATTGAATTATGCTGTTGGAACAGTATTTATATTACTTATGATGGTTGCTAATTTAATTGGGTTTGGAGTTCATGGGGATTTGTATGATCTGATTAAAGTCATTATCAATAATTTAAGTAAGAAATAATATTTATGTTAATTATATAATTTTATTATATAGCTGTTTATCAAATTCTTCAATTCTTTGTATTTTTGATGCCGAATACTTTAGTATCGTTTTATATAAGAGCAAAAGAACAAGATAATCAAATCATTGCTAAGTTTTAGTTATAGATATAATTATAATTATAATAATTAATGAAAATAATAGTTATAAAAATATGAAAATATGAATATCGTTGTTACTAATTATAGATAATATGATAATATAGAAATAAATAAATATTATAATGAAGAAAATATTTAAATATTATATTACTTAATTTTATTAAATAATCAATAAAGCAATTAACTATAACTATAATTATAACTTTCATTCTAATATTAAATTAATTAACTAGGTAAATACGAACTTCCTTTAATCTTCATCATTAAATTATCAAAAGGCATTCTTAAAAATCCAGTTACAAAACTAATTCCACCTTCCCCTCCTGGTATAAATGATAAAGTAAAAATAATTAAAGTTATCATTTGCAATATAGCACAAATCAACGAAATTAAATAGAACTCTTGGATGAAAGCATAATAAAAGCCTACTAAAACAGAAGTAATATAAATAACACTAAATAACCTTCTTTCATAAGAAAATAACATTGCGCAGTAACCTGATGTTCCATAAATAAAAATGAAGCTTGATAAAGTAATTATAGAACCTATTGAAAAGAAAGATACAAACTTTTGTGGAGTAATTAATACAAATGGAAGGAAAAATAAGCTAAAGAAGATAAATGCGATTCCTATTGCTAATATTAGGAAAAACATCATGTAATTTCTTTCAACTTCAATTTTACTTTGTATATTTTTAGTAAATTTATTAAGCATTGAAATGTTTTCACCTGAATCGGTTTCAGTTGTAGAATTTGTAGTAGAGTTTAGAGTAAACATTGAGCTACTGTCTAGTCCGATGTATTTTTTGGCTTTGTTGATTATTGAGTCGTTGCTAGATTTTTTGGTAATTTCTTCTTTACTGTTGTCCTTCATAATTTTAATATATTAAATAAAATTAATTATAATTCTTACTTAATTATCATTTGTATATTATTCTTAAATTTAATAATAACTGATACATTATGTCAGAAGAAAAAGAAAAAACAGATAACGATGACAAGAAAATATCAGAAAACGATGGTGGAGAAAATAAAAATAGTAACGAAGAAGGTAAAAACGACAAAGACCCACTTCCATCATTTGCAAACAGTAATAAACACTATACTTATTATAATATAACCTACTATATTAATATATATTACTACATATTAATACCAAACCTATAGAAGATCAATTTGATCAACCACAACCACCTGAAC
>Ga0100378_1005250_pt1 | contig 11913 bp, 15 predicted proteins | sample CryGeymeta201502_FD_81535 | JGI IMG/M metagenome (GOLD analysis project Ga0100378, IMG submission 81535) | Groundwater microbial communities from Crystal Geyser aquifers in Utah, USA - Crystal Geyser metaG 2015-02 | ecosystem: Environmental > Aquatic > Deep subsurface > Groundwater | place: USA...
CAATCCCCAATCCCCAATCCCCAATCCCCAATAATAACAACATTAATAATAATAACTATCCAAATAATAACAACTATCCAAATAATAATAATTATCCAAATAACAATAACTATCAAAATAACAATAACTATCAAAATAACAATAACAATAATAACTATCCAAATAATAACAACTATCAAAATAACAATCAAAATAATAACAATGGTCCTATTAGTCTTAATGGTAAAAGAAATAAAGGCCTGGAAGGAATAAAAGAGAAAAAAAAATTAAGTAATAATTATTATTAATTTTAGAACGTGAGAAAGTTATTAATGACGCTAAGGAAAATAAGGAAACTACTGAAATTGCAAATGAAAACAAAGATAAAAAGGAAATTGAATCACATGAAGATGATCTTAAGACGAAAAAACAAAATAAATCTTTAAGACTTTAAGATAATAATCAAATAAATAATCTCTATCATTATAATAAGTTAACCTTATCTAATAACTAATAACTTACTAAGCATTACTAATCTATTTGTGATATTATCACTTAACAATTACTAGTTTATTAACTTTATTTTATCATTTCTCAATTTTTAAGGCAAATATATTTAATACTATTTACTTTTATAATTCAAATATTATTGTTTTATTGTTAATTATTAATAAAATATATAAGATAAATGGATGAAGATGCAAATGTTATGGACGAATTATTTTTTAGAATTAATTTACTAGAAGAAGAAAATAAGAATTTACACAAAAAAATCTCTGAAGCTGATAAATTACTTGAAGAAAAGCACACAAAAGAATTATTAAAAGGCATTGATGAAAAAGAATTACTAGGTGATTTACTATTAGAAGACGTGTTAAAAGAAAATGAAGATTTAAAAGTTTGTGAAGGAGAAAAGATGGAGATAGATGATAAGAAAGAAGAAAAACAGCCTGATAGTTGTCCAATGTTAGAAGAAATACAAATTATTTATACACCTTATGAAGATATAAATAGGATTTATATTAAGGGAAGTTTCACAAAATGGGAGAAAAAAGAAATGAGAAAACAAGACGGAGTGTTCTTTTATTCTACTATTGTTGTAAAAGGTTTTAGATATTTTTATTCATTTTTGGGACAAGATCAGCTTCTTGTAGATTTCGAACAGGAATACTCTGAAAATATTAAAACAGGTCAAATAAACAATTTTATCACATTATATAAACCAGACAGTGTTGACATAGTTGATTTTGATTCTGATTTACATTGTATATATTATTAAACTATAATTATAATTAAATTAATAAACATAGGGAATATCTTGGAAGAAAATATTGGAAAGAATATAAAGTGTCTAATGGGGTCTGATGATGAAAATGTAATTTTACTTGAAGCAGCTAAAACTGCTATAACAGCTAAAAATGTAATTGATGTTCTTGTTAAGAAACGAGAAGAAAAATGTGCTGAGATAGCGTTTGATATTGATACAAAGACTCAAAAATTAAAAAAGAACTTAGAAGGTAGATTCAAGGATGTTAAAGATATGTTTCAAAATAGAATTATATACAAAAATGGAGTATATTTTGTTATAGTTTCAGTTGAACCTAAAGGTAAATACATATTGATTTAAATATTGATTTATTATATATTATAATATTAATTTTGTATAGAATGTGGAATAAGATGTTTAAGATTATACGACAAACACGGCATTAAAATGGATCTTCCCTTCCAAAAGAAACACGCCTATTTTGAACGGCTCTACTTCGATGAAAACTTCTTTAATAATTTAAAGATACTCAACGAAGAGGAATCCAAAAAAGTGATGGATGAATATGATAAATCAGATCGAATTCTTAAGATATACTACCAACTTCTAGGAGAAAATCAAACTTCTTCTGAATTTGGGGCCCAACAATCATTAGAATTTAATAATCAAATATCGAATGTAAGTAATAAAGAAAAGGAGATTCTTCCTTATAAAGTGTTTCCAGAAGATATTGAACTACATAATGTAATACTTTTAATAAACTATTATTTTAGTATAATTTACAAATAGCAAATGATACAATAACAATGATAACTCATAAAGAATCTAATATGAAAGTAATCTTTGAGGCAATTTTAATTAATGAACAAAAAAAGAAAAAGTTCTTAGGACTAGTCTCTACTAGTTTAATTAAAGTTTATTCTGCACTTTATAACCAAAATATTGTTAATGTTTTACATATTCATATGGATGATACTAATGAATCTATAACTGTAGATTCATTTTTTCTAGATAAAGATGAAGATGAAGGTGCATATAAAAACTTCTCAACTGATCTTAAAGGAAAGAAGCTAGATTATAAATTTCTCTTTAAAAATTATCGTTTACAGAAGATATATTATAGTATGTCAGCTGAGTTTATAGACGAACCCAATTTTGAAGAAATAAGAATTTGCATGGGAAAAATTGTCAAAATACAAAAGTCAACAAAATACGACAACTACTACGGTAAGATTAAAAATATCCCAGTTGGAATGTTAGCAAGACGAAAGAACGATCAAACAAACGTTGAAGCAGAAAACAAACTAAAACTCGAAAAATTTCAATCAACAGAATTTATCCCTGAAGGAACCTGCACAGAAAGAGCCTTAGATCTACAAGGAATACAAGGTTACATTGATTTAGAATTAATATGTAATAACAAAGGTGAATTACTTAGTCATGTTATTCATGTATCAGTTCCTGTTTGTAATTTAAAAATACTATCTCAAAGCGAAGAACTTAATGTAGAAAAGCTCTTAGTACAGTCGTCAAAATTGAAATCTAACCATGCGTTAGAAGAACTTAACGAAATCTTAAAAAGATATGAACTATATGAGAGTAAATATTTAGGAGGAAGTAGTGAGGATAATTTAAAATTGTTAACACTTGAAAGTGCTAAAGAAATTATACATTATTTAGATCAAGATTTAAATGAGAAGGCCCTAAAAAAGTTGTTGGAAAAAGATGAATATGATGAGGTATTTATATGATATTTATATGATATTTATATTATATGATATTTATATGATTTTTTTATTTGGTTGTCATAATAATATTTATTTTATTAGAAACTTGACAGAATAATCAAGATAAAAGAAAACCTAGCACCTAAGTTAACTCTACATATGAGAATGTTGATGTTTTCTGCAAAAAAATAAATTATAGCTGATAGAAATGTTAATGATTGTTTAGCTGATAAGCTGATTTTTTAGAAAATAACTAAATCAATATAATTAAATAATTAATTATAAATAATAATAATTTATAATTATAATTAATTTAAAAAAGGGCTCACTTTTTATATTATTAAATTTAATTTTATATTTTTCAAAATAAAAAATGAAAAAAAGCAGATTTCAGCAGAATAGAAGAAGTAAAATAAACAGAATCCCCAACTACAATTATCTTGAAGAATTATCATCAATGACTGAAGTTGATAATAAATCTCAAAAGCATAAAAGAAAAAATCGCCAGCGACAAGAAAATTCCTTAGGAGAACTCACTAAGAATTTTATTAAGTATATAAAAGAAAAAAAGAATAAAGAAGTAAATATAAATGAGGCGGTAAAGAAATTAAAGGTAAAGAAGAGAAGGATTTATGATATTACTAATGTTTTGGAAGGTATATTATTATAATTATAAAGTTTTATTTGAATAAATTAAATGTTTATATTTACGTTAGGAATTGGATTTATTAAAAAAATTGAAAAAACTAAAATAAAATGGCTGAAAGATGAACTTTTCAAAGAAGAATTCGAAGAACCTACTGAAATAGAAATAGCCACAAAACAAAAAACATCTCAACTAATCAAAGAACACGAGAAAACAAATAAAGATATTGTAAACTATAGACAAAACATTGATAATTTATTAGAAAGTGAAGAGTTTTCAAAATATGGTTATATAACATTTAAAGATTTAAAATGCTTATGCGAAGATGATCAAGTTAATCTATTAGCTATTCATGCCCCAGTTGGAACAACAATGGAAATTCCTGACCCGGAAAGTTGTGTTTTAGTTTATAAAAAGACGTTAGAGGTATTTTATTGTTACTAGATTATATTTCTATTAATTTTATTAAAATTATTAAATTAAAATAAAAAATAAAGGAGATGAATAAATCTAATCAGGAGTACGATAAAGTTCTATTAGAAAGTCTAAATAAAAAATATCAAATTTTCTTTGACATTCCAGAAAAACAAGGAGAAATCGAAATCGCTATGGTGTTTAACAAAATCGAAAATGAAAGTAATATTACTAACACTGTGACTCCAATTAATAAATATACTGGAAACTACCAGGTAGAATCAAATTTAAATATCGAGCATAACAATTAAAGAATAAATAAGAGAAGTTGGTAGATATTGGTCAATTGATTGGATTATAGTTGTTAATTTTAGGTATCTTTATATTGTTATATAGTTAATAATAATTAAAAATATTTTAAAATTTACAAAATTAAAAAATATTAATATAAATGAAAATGTCTTATATAAGTAATATTATTAATATGTCTATTAATATAATAAAGACATATAATTTATATAATTTATATTATGATTATAAATAAGTTTATCAGTATTAATTATAATTAATTATATTTTTATGTATTGTATAAGTCTTTTTTATTAAAGAATTAATAATTTTTTATATATTTTTAAGCATTATTTTAAGCATTTTTTGCATTTTAAGCGTTTTTTTAGCATTTTTAAGCATTTTTTGATATAAAAACAATTAAAAAATATTAATTACTAATTTACCCTATATAATTACTTATATATAAATATTCATTAAACTTAATAACATCTTTATTTACATAAATTATTATTAATTACTCAGACTCAATCTCAATTAAAATAATGAAATATCATTAATCTCAATTTCCTATTCTAATTGTTAGTCTTTTTCTTATACATATTTAAGTTAATGACATTGATTTTTTAATAAAATCTTCTTTAGAGAGTATTCCAACAAGTAGTCCACAATCAGCAACGAATATATGAGATACATTTAAGAATGTAAATATAAATTGTATTTTAAGTGCAGGAAAGCAAGGATCAACGCAAAAAGCGGAATAATCAGAGTTTAAAATTTTACTTGTAATTTCGATTTCTTGGTTTAAAAAAGCTATCTCGTTTGGAGGAGCTAAAATTATATATTATATATTAATAAAATAATTTCTAAAATAAATATAATATTAAATTAATTACTGTTTTTAAATAAAGTTATCAATCTTTGATTTGCATCTTCTTCAAAGTTTCTACTAAGCTTTAATTTCTCACTATCATTAATATTGTAGTATATTTTTCTCATTTTGTCTGTAATATACTGAATAAAATTTCTTGAACTATGAAACTTCTTATGGATAAAACTAAAAAATTCATCAAATCTACTTTGAACATTAATATTATAGTCGTTTCTAACATGTTCGAAAGAAGATTTTACATATTTGTGTAAGTTTTTACCTAATATTGTGTATTCTATTTGACCAAGATCATTTATAATAGGAATGTTAAACTTATACTTTTTCGGTAGTTTATGAAGTATTTCCATTCCGTCGATCATATTAAAGTTAGATAACTTCATACTGAAGAAATTCCTGCTCATAATATCTTCTGCTTTCATTTCATATACCTTTGACGACTTTATATAAGCAATATTTGGTAAATTTTTCATTGCTAATACAACATCAAAAATATTCATAGAAATAGCCTGACAAGTTATATTCGCAATTAAAGTTGATAATAAAAGTGGTGCTAGATAAGAAGTTTTTCCTGTTAATTCGAATATAATCAAAGCTGGAGATATAGTATGAGTAGCTCCAGCCAATACTCCAGCTGCTCCTATCATCGCATATATTTCTGGATGACTAGCTCCAAATAAGTAATTAAATAAATGACCCCACGACCTCCCTAAGAGAGCCCCTGTCGCCAAGAAAGTACCAATTAATCCCGCTGGTAGGTTAACAGTTAAGCAAATCATCGTAATACAAAATTTCAAAATAAACGATATAAATAACATAATAGGATCATATGGATGTTTTAGGCCATTAAAATTGTTAGTATTCAAAGAATTAGAAAAAAGAAAACTAGTAAGATTTGCGTCAGAAGTATGTAATATTGGGAAGAAGAAAGTTACATTGGCAACAAATAAGGCAACTAAAGCCGCGAATTTGAATCTGTCAGTCAACCAAGAATTAGTACTTTTCCTTCTCATGTATGATATTTTTGCAGTAAATGTTGAAAACATAGCTCCTATTATTCCGCATAAAAATCCTAATACACCAAAAACTATAATCTCTCTTCCGAACGGCACATTTTTATTCAAATTATCAGATTCAAATAGATATATACCAGCATTACTTCTAATCATTTTTGAAACAAATGAACATATTACACTAGAGAAAAATGCTTTCCACATATTACTAACTATATAAACTGTAGTAGTTGTCTCAATACTAAATATAACTCCGGCCAATGGGGCTCCAGACCCTAATGTGATTCCCGCTGCAATAGCTGCTGTTAGCATAGTAGTTTTTAATGATGTATTATTGTTTATCACAGAAAAATATTTCATTTTCATTAAATTAATTGAAATCAAAGTGGAAAAGTGTACATACGGTCCAATTTTACCAACAGAAGGACCTTTTAATTATTATATTATTATTATATATTTATATATATATTTTTATATTACCTCCAGCTATAACAGCCCATAGACCTAACATCTTAGCAATTAAAGTATCAAATGAAAAATATCTATATATTGGGATTCCTGACAGAACTGTTTTCATTTCTGGAATACCAGATCCATCTGCATTGGGAGTAATGAAATATCCAACAGATGAAGCAAGTAGGAATAATATCACAGCGGTAATAACCCACATTAAATAATTTAAAACTTCATATTCCGTTTGACATAAATGAACTCTTTTTCTAAAACTAGCAAGTATAAGTTCGTCATATGAAATGATAAAAACTAATATTTAGTTGTATATTCTTACTTGAACAAATAACAGAAAAAACAAATAGGAAAATCCACTCAATCGGATTAGTAATATGAATATAGTGTGCTATTCTACTTGTTAAACTTTGATTTTGTGTTGCTTCTAAGTAGTCAAAGGTGAATGTTGATTGTTCTGAGTTCTTTAATTGATCTGTTAATGAACTCATAGCTAAATCATCAAAGTTTGATACAATGTTAGTAATTATAAAGTTTCCTCTTTGTTGTGGTTTGGCAGGGTTTTCGTAATACAAATCTCTCATTTATTTTAATGTTTTATTTTATGTACTAATATTATTTAATATAATTGATTGTTGTTAGTTTATTAAATATAAATAATAAAAATTATTATAATTAATTAAAATTAATTTATTAATTTGTCAACTGAAGTTCAATGGATAAACAATTATTACATAGCGAGAACAACTTTATTAAAGAACATTTAAAATTAAATAAAATGCTTTTATCAACAGGCGAAATTGACGAATCTATTATAAAATTATATTACGTAGAAGAAAGAATAGGTAAGTTTTTATTAATACTTTATTTTTTTATAGTTATCATTTATTTTTTCTTTAATAGGTGTTGGTTCAATTAGTACAGTTTACAAAGCGACGCAAATTGATACAGAATCAATAATTGAAACTATTAGTAAGAATAATTATACTAATGGAGTAACTAATGGAACTTCAAAAGGAATTTCTAATGGAATAACTAATGGAATAACTAATACAAATAATAATACAAATAATACAAATACGACTACTAATAATAATATTATTAATATCAGTAATATAAACCAAACAAAAATAATATACCCAACAAATAAGGTTACAATAAAGAAAATACAAGATCCCTTTAAAAGTTTGAAAGATTCAAAAAAAGTATACAGGGAAATTATATTTCTTCATCAATTAAATAAACATCCGAATATTGTGTTTTTAAGGGATGTAATAAAAACAAACAGGGATATTTATTTAATTCTAGAATTTGTTGAAACAAATTTATCTTCTATATGCCAAACAAAAATATTACGTGATAAACACAAACAATATATTGCATATCAGTTATTTAAAGTATTAAAGTATATCCATTCAGCCGACTTAATCCATCGTAACTTAAGACCTACTAATATACTTATTACCAAAGACTGTGAAGTAAAAATAACTGATTTCGGCCTTACAAAAATTAAAGACCAAAAAGAGGAAGCTGACTACGATCTTCCCGGTTATTTATCATTAAACTACTATAAGTCTCCCGAAGTCTTAATAGGAGGATGTACTTGTATAGACTCATCTTCTGATATGTGGTCTTTAGGTTGTATTCTAGCTGAAATGTTTACAGGAAATATAATTTTTAAAAGTGGTTCAATTAGAAATCAGCTAGAATTAATAATAAAAGTATTAGGAAAGCCTAATAGAGAAGAAATTGCTTCACTTAAAACTGATCTTGCAGCAGGGTATTTCCAACGAGAATTAATTTTTGATGAACAGATTGATTTAAAAAGTTTTTTATATAATGTTCCTAGTGATGCTTTCGATTTAATATTACAATTGATAGTATTTAATCCTTCAAAAAGGTTGACAGCGAAGGAGGGATTGAAACATAAATATTTTAAGGAATTTCATAATCCAGACGATGAAATAGATTTTAATGGAAAGCTATCTTTAAATGTAATAGAGGATTATCATCAAGATAAATATACTACAATTACAAAAAATTCATTAACTATTAATAATACTAGGAGAACAACCACCACTTATGCTTCTAAATGTAGTATGAATTATACTTAAAGAACAAATAATAAAACTATACTAAACTTATCAAGATAATTAATAGATAGATGAAGAAAATGATGAAGATTAGGAAGGATTAATAAAATGTGTAGATAAACTACTAAGTAGATGAATGAAAATGATGAACTTAAAAAATTTACTAAGATGTCAAAATAAATCATTAGAACACAATGAATGAAGTTTAACATATAATTTAATATTAGTAAATAGTAATATATTGTATTATTAGTCTAATTGTGATATTATTTTTATCTATACTATTATTTTTCTTTCTTTAAATTAACATATTATAATATATTTCATATGTTTTTATATGTTTTTATATATTTTTCATTTTTTATAATATATTTCATTTGTTTTCTATGTTTTTATATGATTCTACTTATTTTTTTAAAAGTTCAAAGGTTTCTCTATTATGTTTTGCTCTTTCTATTATTCTACTTTCGATTGATTTATAAATTCTCTATGTAAAATGATATGATAAATATATAAATAATTTCAATTGAATAAGCTTACCTTTTGATGTGTATCAATTTTACTTTTTATTTGATCTCTTGTTGAGTCTCCTGTTGATTTTTTCTCTTGTGTAGGTGCTAATTATGTTAAATATGTATTAAGTTATTATAAAATATATTACCATTTTTCTTTGCTTGACAATTTTTCTTCTGTTGTTTGACTGAACCTGATTTAATTTTTCCTTGAACCATTAATATATTATATATTAAATTTTATATGTTTAGTTTATATTCAATAATTAATTATATTAAATATTATAAGTGATAATAAAGAAATTTATTCAAAAGAAAATAAAAATAAAAAAACTAAAAAATGGCAACAGTTCATAATAATTAAGTGAACTAAGAATGTATGTTGGAGGTAATAATTAGCTATATTATTATAACTTATAAATTAATTTCTGGGATTTGAATAGTTATTGTTAGTTTGTAAATTATTAAAAACTGTGATTATATTAATAAAGTTGATAAACAGTTTAAAATGAAGACTTTTCTTTTATTGTAAGTAAGTTAATGTAACCATTTAATAAATTCATATTGTATTTTATTTATTTATTCTATTTATTATTAAATCAATTATTAATCTAAGGCTTACATACTAATTATTATAATTACTACTATTAAATAGAATAAATACATTATAAAGTTTAAAAATCAAATTTTATTATTTTAAAACTAATATGAATTGCAAAGTAAACAAACCAAATTTTAAAATACTAAAGAAGAAGAGTTTATTTGATCTTCTATCAATATTTCCAAAGATGTTCTTAATTTATCAAATGAAAAGGGTTAAATTATTAAAGCTTTCACAAGTTTATCGAATCCTTAAATATAAAATGAGTTCATTGGAATATAGTCATGAATTATTAGAGATTAAGTATAATAATGATTATAATTACAATTCATTTTCTTTTTCAACATGCAATAATTATATTATGAGTCTAGTATACAAATATAAAAAAGACAACGCCAAAGAATACATGCTAATTAAATATTGCATTAACTCCCAAAATTCAAACTTTGGAAAAGAAGACATTACCTATTTAGGAAACACGAATTTCAGCTTTGCAATAATAAGTCCAAACTGCAAATATATAGCTACTTGTTTGTTTACTAAAAATGGTGATCTTCCTTTGTTTCTAAGCAAGCTTTCTAAAATTAAATTATATGAAATTAAAACTCATGTTTTATCATTATGTAGTAATGAATACGATGAGAACACTTCTAACACAATTAATATTAAAGATATGGATCAAACTAATATTATTTTTTCTCCTTGTAGTAATTATTTATCATTAGTTTGTGATAAAGACGTTATACTATATTATATGAATAATTTTACATATTTTAGTAATGAAACACTTAAGATATCAATCGAGAGTGGAGAAATCGATTATATAAAGTTTTCTAAGGATGAAAATTATTTAGCAGTAGTAAGTAATGAAAAATCTAATAAAGTTAAGACCATTACAATATATGGATTAGATTATAATAAAGTAGCATCATTAAAACAACTGACAAAGTTTACTTGTCCTATTAATATGCTAGTCTGTGATATCACATTTTTTCCTTTTTACGAATTGATTGCAGTTGCTTTAAAAGAAGGAAACTTTTACTGTGATTGCAAAATCGAATTTTTAGAATTTTCTAATAATCAAATTGAAGACAAAATTACTAGGGAAAAGACTAAAAAAATTAAGAAGAAAAGGAAAGTAAAGGATGATTTAGGATTATTAAAACACTCCCCTTATAAATTAAAGTTTGAATTAGGCAAAAAAGATATTAAATTTGGGAATATGAGTATTAATTTTTCACATTGTGGAAATTATATTATAATCGGAATCAATACGACTACTCTAATTTATGAATTTAACTTGAATAATACCAATTTAATCGGAAATATGTTACATGAATATGAGAATTTTAGCTTAGTTAATTCATCAAGTAAGATTAACTTACTTTTAGTAGATTATAATACATGTAAGAAGAAGAAATACATTAAATTATATTATTAATTAAAGATTTATATAAATAAATGTATATTATAAATTATAACTAATTAAAATAAATATTATTGTATATTCATTTGATTTTTAATTTATAATATTAGTTTTATATAGTTTTAGTATTGAAATATATCTTTTTTAACCAAATATATTAAAACTTAAGAAATATATTAATAATATAAATAATATATATATATAATCGATTTTAACTTTAGAAGGCTTATAAGACTTAGATGGGATTTATAGTCAGTAAAATTAAAGCAATATTGTTGCTGTATTCTGCTGTATTACTTAAATTATTTCACCTCCTAGAAACTATATAAAATATACCTGAATAATAAAATACTTAAGAATAAAAATATTTAATAGTATTGTAAATGGATTTGATTGATATTAAAAATAAAGTAATGATAGTTAAGTTTTACTTATAACATTTTACATAATTTAAAATTTAGGATTAGCTATATAGTACTTATTTATTATACTTTGTAAATATTTTAAGCAATTTGTATCAACTTTATGCTTTTTCTCATTATCTATATTATCGTTAGATCAAATCCTAACTGTTTGGCTTTCTCTGCAAAATA
>Ga0100378_1005256_pt1 | contig 11906 bp, 12 predicted proteins | sample CryGeymeta201502_FD_81535 | JGI IMG/M metagenome (GOLD analysis project Ga0100378, IMG submission 81535) | Groundwater microbial communities from Crystal Geyser aquifers in Utah, USA - Crystal Geyser metaG 2015-02 | ecosystem: Environmental > Aquatic > Deep subsurface > Groundwater | place: USA...
AAGCAGCAAACAATTTCATTTTTATATTAATGATGGATATCGCAGATTAAAAAATAACGAATTTCACAATGCCATTTATCAATTTGAATTAGCGACAAAAGCTCGTCCAGATGATTTTAAAGCTAACTTGGGACTTACTTTAGCATTAATTAAAAAATGTGCTATCACCAAAGAAGATTGTGATAAAGCTACTCAACAAAAAACGATGTTATCGGCTCATTTCCCTGAAAAACATCAAGAAATTGAGAATGAAATAGCAGTTTGGCGGGAAGTTTTTAATGAGGTGCTTTCTGATTCTATCGTGTTTAGTCCGAAATTACATAATAATCTTAATTTTATAAACTCAAAAAAAAATAAAACCAGTGCTTTTATTTTGAATGAAAATGGAGATACTTTATTAATTGTAAATCCTATTAAAGAGAAAAAGAATAGTATTGAAATAGATAAATTAAAAAAAGGAATTTATATTATTGAAATGTATGATATAAATGGTTTATTAATGAGAACAAAATTTGTAAAGAAATAATATCCATTCAATTATTTTTATTAGAAATTAACATGATAACATCCGCAACATATAAACACTACTTAAAAAGAATTGATGAACTTTTACAAACGGTAGGTAATGATACACCTATTAATCATCCTGATTTTATTGAGTTGAATCAACTATCAGATTTAGTAGCAGATTATGAAGAAGCTCATTTTCCTATTAATAATCTAAGTTAAGTTGTTCCAAGCAAATGCTTGAAAAAGAGAGGGTAGGAGTTATTTTGAAAACTTTGCTTAACATCATTATACTTACCACTCATAAAGTCCTTTTAAAATTTCTTGATAGGGAGGATAATATTCTTGACAGTTGCAAAACTTCCAAAATTCAGAGTTGTAATGGCTTTCTTTTGGCATTCCAAATCTTGGAAGATATTCTTGATTATCTGAACTTGAATCATAGAAGACATTTTCAATAAAAAGTTCATCAAAATTATTGATTTTAAGGTAATTATTATCTTTTTTGTGTTTTACCTTATATTCTCTTAAAGTTTTAGTATATACTAAATCGTCAAAACTTTTTATTGATAAAGGTTTTATATTTTCATTTTTTCTAAAAAGCATGACTACATCATACTTCGTAATATTTACTTCTGTTTTTAAAGCTTTTGAATTGTTAGAATGAATACTTTTTAAGCTGTATTTTATGTATTGATTAGTGATTTCAATATTACCGATTAGAATACTATCTTTGTTATACAGTTCTAATTTATTATCTGTAATTTGGCGACTAATTAAATTATGTTTTTTAATATATTTTGACGGAATATACTCAAAAGGTGGCTGGGGAATTGTTGGTAAAAAAGTAATTCCTATACTATATTTGTGTTCATTTTTTTGTTTTTTGTTTGACAATGTTCTATATTCTTTGCGTAATAAACTATAATTATCCTTACCTATTTTAGAGAGATATTCTACATTCCCATCTGTATAGTAAGTTACTGTATCATTCTCAATTTGAAAACTTCGATAACAAGCACTTATTTTCTGATATTTCTTCTTGCTTTTACTGACATTTACCTCAAATTCTTTTAGGTTATATATTTGTTCTAGTAAAATAATTGTATCTTTTTCCAATAAATCTTTTTTTGTTTTACTAACTTTTTCGTACGAAATGTGATGAAAAAATAAAGTGTCTGAATTATTAAGTTTCTTTATTTCTGACCAATACAATTGTCCAGTTAGGTCAGTTTGTAAAAAAAAGTATGGATTACTTGAAGTTATCTGAACGAAAGGAATAGGATTTTTGTTTATATCCGTAACAATAATTTGAGTAAACAAATTTGAGTAAAAAAAAGAAAACGAAAGAGTAATAAATAATAATCTCACCACTAAAAAAATAAATATTAAGTATTGTATTAGAACTAGCTTTGTTTTTAATGCTAAAACAAAGCTAGTATAATTATGCTATATTAACAACCACATGTCCATTCGATTTCACTCAGGGTAAATTTTACATTATATTCTTATACCTATTTTAATAGTATTAGATCTCGATGAATATCCCCACTCGCTCGGCTGTGCCGAGTGAGTCCTATCAATATTGTTTTTAACAAAACTACCATTGATTAGCTTTAATATTTTGTTTAATTATATTCTGTTTTTTCTGATATAAATCTAATCAGAGATAATGAAACATTTCTCACTCGGCACAGCCAAGTGAATGAGTGAGCATCGAAGAATCCTTTTGATTAATTTTTTCAATTTATTTACCTAGTTTTACAAAAAAAATGACTGGTGCAACACTCCTCAAAAATAATTATTGGAAGGCAAGACATTGCTGATTTTCCTTTGCTTAACATTTATAATCTTCCTGTAAAGATTGATTCGGGGGCTTATACCTCAAGTTTGCATTGTCACAACATTGTTGAATTTGAAGAAAATGGCTTAAAAAAAATAAAATGTAATCTTTTAGACCCTTCTCATGCAAATTATCACGAAAAAGAATTTATTTTTGACACCTTTTCCAAAAAGAAAGTAAAAAGTTCCAATGGACAAGTTGAAGAACGCTATAAAATTAAAACTGAAATTAAACTGTTTAACCAGATTTACCCCATAGAATTAACCCTTTCCGAAAGAGGAAGCATGCGTTTTAGTGTGTTGCTAGGAAGAAAATTCTTAACTAAAAAATTCCTAATCGATACATCGCTTACCAATTTATCTTATAAAAACAGCATTACTACCACCTAACAAAAATTAATTTATTTAACACACGAATGAAAATTTTAGTATTATCCCGTAATCCTAACCTTTATTCTACCCGAAGATTGGTGGAAGCTGGCGAAAAACGTAAACACGAAATGTTGGTTGTTGACCATACCAAATGTGACCTTATTATTGAAAAGAAAAAACCTCAAGTATTTTATAAGGGGCAACCTTTAGAAGCTGTGGATGCGGTTATTCCGAGAATAGGTGCTTCAGTTACATTTTATGGAACTGCAGTGGTACGTCAGTTTGAAATGATGAAGGTGTTTACTGCTACTGAATCACAAGCATTGGTTCGTTCTCGGGACAAACTTAGAAGTTTACAAATATTGTCGCGAGCAGGTTTGGGATTGCCTAAAACAGCTTTTACCAACTATTCTAAAGATGTAAAATCCATTATAGAAAAAGTAGGAGGAGCTCCTTTGGTAATTAAATTATTGGAAGGAACACAAGGAGTAGGGGTGGTGTTGGCAGAAAACAACAATGCCGCAGAATCTGTGTTAGAAGCTTTTAATGGACTTAGAGCAAGAGTTATTGTGCAAGAATTTATTAAAGAAGCTGGTGGAGCAGACATTCGTGCATTTGTGGTTGATGGAGTTGTGGTAGGAGCAATGAAACGACAAGGAAAAGAAGGAGAGTTTCGATCTAATTTGCACAGAGGAGGAAGTGCATCACTTTACGAACTTACTGACGAAGAAGAAAATACAGCATTAAAAGCCGCAAAAGTTTTAGGGTTAGGCGTTGCGGGTGTAGATTTATTACAATCCAACAAAGGACCATTAATTATGGAGGTAAATTCTTCGCCAGGGCTTGAAGGTATTGAAGGAGCAACAGGCAAAGATATTGCCAACAGCATTATCAGGTATATTGAACGACATGTGTAAATAGTCTTTGGCGTTTTCTTATCAAAGACTGAAAAAAAGAAGTTTTCTTGCAGGCACTAACTAGTTTAAGGTTTGAGATTTTTTTAACTTCGAACATTAAACCTAAACCGAGCTTGCGAGCTCAACGAAGTTAAACTTTGAATTTTTAAACCATGGATAGCGAAATATTTACACTTTTAGGGAAAAAGATTGAGCGAGGAGAAACGGTTCAATTAAACATTGATATTGCTCGTTTGCATACTCGAACAGCAATTGAAGTGCCTGTTATCATTTCTAGAGGAAAAGAACCAGGCCCAGTAATATTACTTAATGCTGGCATCCATGGTGATGAAGTAAATGGGGTTGAAATTGTGCGGCAAATCATTGCTAAAAATTATCACAAACCACAAAAAGGTACAGTAATATGTATTCCTGTTTTAAATGTCTTTGGATTTTTACATCAAATAAGAGAATTTCCGGATGGAAGAGATTTGAATAGAGTGTTTCCTGGCTCAAAAGAAGGCTCTTTAGGTAGTAGATTTGCCTATTTTTTTATGAAAGAAATTATTCCTAACATTCATTATTGTATTGATTATCATACTGGAGCGAGTAAAAGATTTAATTACACACAACTTAGAATTGAAGGAAGTGATACCGAAACATTGGCATTAGCTGAAGTTTTTGGAGCTCCATTCATATTATTATCTAAAGAATTGCCTAAATCATTTAGAAGTGAAGCATCAAAAAAAGGTGTGAAAGTATTGTTGTTTGAGGGAGGAAAATCACTTGATTTAGATAGAATTGTAACTAAAATAGGTGTTACAGGAGCACTGAAAGTAATGCATCAATTAGGAATGCGTGATTTCACAAAAGAAATTGAATTAAATGGCATTAAAAAGGGATTGGAATCAGAATCACCCATTCTCTTAGCAAACTCATCATGGTTAAGAGCCAGGTTTTCAGGAATGTTTAGAAGTTTTGTTAGCATAGGAACTAAAATTAAAAAAGGAATGATTTTAGGAACAATTTCCGATCCATTTGGAGATTTTGAAAAACGAGTTATTGCAAAAACGGAAGGATATATTATTTGCTCCAATCATTCTCCTATTGTCAATCAAGGTGATGCTCTTTTTCACATCGGATTGGTTTAAAAATCAAAATACCGATTGGTAATTGCCGTTTTCAATCCTACAAAAAACATATTGGTAGAATTATCCATAAATTGATTGGTAACCATTCTATTGGTAACTCCCACCTGTAATAACATTTGCGATTTTGGATTGATAATGTACGAAACTTTTAATGTACTGTTGATAATGTCTGTAACCAATCCATTGGTAGTATAATAGCCATAGTCTCTTTCTCTATTATTATAAGGGCGATAAATATCCTGTCCAATGGATGTTGTAGCATTTGTATCAAACCCAACTTTAGCAATAGTACTGAATGCCTCTATTATCCAACGCTTTTTTTGATAGGCTAAACTTAATGTAACTTCCTTGAAATTTGCACCCAACGGATGAGCTAAAGCAGCATTAAAATGACCATAATTTTGTAAGGTACTTATGGAAGTATTTTTATAAAAATAGCTATAAGTAAACGGACGAACTTCATTGTATTCTGCTTGAAAACGAAGATTTTTGATGGTTAGGAAATCTATCATTTTCAACCCTGCCTGTATGCCATATTTATTTGCCCACCAACCATTTCCAGCTTTTAATTCATCTAGTAGAAATTCATCAAATAAAAATTGACTATAAAGTATGTTCTTTTTAAATATCCTCAATTTTATACTACCTCCCATTAACGCATTATCACCCGATCCTTGAGCAAACTCAACGGAACGTAAAAATATGATAGGGTTGAGGTAAGCCATCTCAAAACCTCTATAAAAATCACCCTCTTGTGCTTGAAAAACTATGCTTTCAAAAAAACCAATGTTTAACCATTTAGTAGCATTTAAGCTTAAATAGTGTGTAGTTGTAAACTTTTGTTGGTAGTCGCCATAATTCCCATTTGAAAATCGAATATCGTCATGAACTGAATACAATGCCATATATTTAATCTTCCAAATGTTGGCTGTAACTTTTAAGTATGGATAACTATTGGCATTGTCTGATAAAAATAACGAACGATAACCATCTCCAATGAAATGTTTTCCGTAACCTGCCTGAAAAGTAAAATTCTCATCTGCTGTGAAGGTAATGTTTCCCTGTGAAAAAATAGATTGATTATTATCAGAATACCCATATCCTGGGCTAATATTATGCTGCTGAACAAGAGCATCAACATGAGAAACATATTCAGAATTATCATATAAAAAATCCCATTCGGCATTCCATTTTTTGCTATATGCAGTTTTTAAGCTAAGTCCTCCACTCTTTTCAATAACTGTTTTAGAAAAATTATTATTGCTTTCGGTGGTAGCTATGCCATTAATAATGGGATTAATAAAGAGCTTAAATTTTTTGTTTATTCCAACAAGGTGTTGGCTCGTTAATTCATTGATAAAGCTTCCTTCATTTCCAATTTTTAATTTAGCCATAGTGCTATCATAGTTGAAAATTACTTCTGTTTCTGCTCTATTAAATGGTTTTATAGCCGAATGAAAATTAGCTGCGGTGTCTAATTTGTTAATATAAAGCAACTCAAAAGTTCGTTCATTGGTGAGGTTGAAATTTTGACCTTTCAAAGAAAAAATGGTGCAAATTAATATGATTAATATGGTAATTAGCTTTCTCAATGTTTTCTTTTAATTTGAATGAAATAAGGAATTTGAATTAAAAGTAAAACACTTAGAATAATAACAATGAAAGAATAACTTGGGTCGAATTGTTGAGCAAAAATGGTACTTGCTATGACTAAGAGATTAAATAAATAAATAATTAAAACGGTTTGCTTGTGTGACAATCCTAAATCTAACAACCGATGATGAAGATGATTTCTATCAGCAGAAAATGGAGAAGTTCCTTTTAAAACTCTTAAAGTAAATACTCGAATGGTGTCAATTAGCGGATATACCAAAATGGACATTGCTAAAATGGGTTTTGAGATGTTTTCTATTACTTGAGGTAAATCCTGAGCTTTGTATTCAACAAGTTCAATGGCCATTACTGCCATTAAAAATCCTATAGTAAGTGAACCAGAATCGCCCATAAAAATTTTTGCTGGATTAAAATTATATCGTAAAAAACCTAACAATGCTCCACCAATTGAAAATGAAAGCACAGCATAAGTCCAATCTCCAGCAAAATAAAACCAACCACCAAAAGCTGCTGAGGCAATTACTCCAACACCAGCGGCTAATCCATCTACTCCATCAATTAAATTGAATGCGTTGATAATTACAATGTAAGTGAATAAAGAAAGCATAATTCCTACATAATCAGGTATTGCCCTTATACCAAACAAGCCGTGCAAACTTGTTAGCTTCACATTTGCCATAAAAATCATAATGAATGCTACAAAAAGATGTGCAGCTAATTTTTTTACTGGGGCAGTTCCAATAATATCGTCTTTCATCCCTACAAAAAACATGATTAACATGGAAGGAACAATGTATTTGATAACTCCCATTTCATCAATTGGAAGCCACAATAAAAACGAGAATAGGATTCCTGCAAAAATCATCATTCCTCCCATTAAAGGAACTTTATGCGTATGAATTTTTCGTTTTTCTTTTGGGTCGTCAAACAAATTTTTGATTCGTGCAATAGTAATGAATGAAGGTGTGGAGAGCAACACAATCAAAAAGGACGTTATTATTGGTAAAGCTATTTCTAACATAATCTAAAAATCACTGTATAAATTTCGCAACGATGTTCTAAATGCAAAATAAACATAATTTGTATTAAAATCGATATTGTTTGTTGTAATCGTTCTGTTATTAATGCCTAACATAATACTCATGTTATTTTTTGGATTTACCAACACCCCAATATGAAATTGTAAGTTAATTATTTCAGTTTCTACAATTGGAGTAATTTCATTCGTTGTATAGTAATAATTTATAAAAATATTACTACCAGTTGAAGTTGTTTGAGCTACAGTTGCCTTTGCTTGTGTAAATATACGTTTGTATTTATAATTAACAATTCCAACAATTTCAGTAAAATTAGCACCTAAAGGATGAGCCAAGGGTTCGTTAAAATGCGAATAGTTTTGTAGAGGAAGCTCTGAGCTAAAAGTATAAGGTTCAACCTTGTTAAATTCAGCTTGAAGCGTTAACCCACTAATTCCAAAATACTTAATTCCTGCTTGATATCCATATTTTGTATTTATTTCGTTTCCATCATACATCAATTGCCCATAAATAATGGTTTTAAATGGAAATTTAATTTTTGTGTTGATGCCCAATTGTGAATTGTCATTGCCATCAAAACCAGCGTTTAACGTATTTAAAAACAGAATTGGATTAAGCTGCATAAAGTTATAAGGTTTTGTTCCCGATTGGCTTTCAGTTTGCCAAATGGTGGATTCAAAAATGCCTAAATGCAGCCATTTAGTGGCTATCCAACTTAAATAATGCACCGACATACTTTTCCTTGTAAAAAGAGCTTCAGGTGTTGAGCCATCTTCTCTTCGGTTTAAATTAGAAAGCCCCGCATTTAGTTTTGTATATTGAAATTGATTTTTCTTTCCAAATAAAACTACTGCCTTATAATAAGGGTAATTGTTTGCAAAATCGGAGAGTAACAACGAACGATATCCATCACCAATAAACTGTTTGTCGTTACCTAATTGAAAATTTAGGCGTTTATTTGGTGAATAAGAAATGTAAGAAGTGGCAGTGTTGTAATCTAATCCGTTATCTTTAAATTTTTTCACCCTACCTTGTCCAGGAACAACATTATGTGCATCTACGTAATCTACCATATAGTTGGGTAAAGTTGCTTGATTTTCGTAAACGGCTGTTTGAAATGAGAATTTTTTACCAATGTGTCCTTTGGCGATAATTCCTCTAGTATTTACAAATAATGTTGGTTTATCTGGTCTTTTATCTTCGATATCTTCTCCTAACTCCAAATTTAATAATGGGTCTATGGTTAGGTAAAATTTTCCTGTATCTACTTGTATAAAATTTTCATAAAACAGCATTCGAGCAAACCATGAGCGATTTTCTAAATACGTTTTTTTTGTATTCATTAAAAAGTCATTTTGTTCATTTATTGAAAGAATGGACGAGCTGTCTATGCTTATTTGAGCTTGTAGAATAGGTTGAAAAGATGTGTGAATATTAGCATCGTAGGCATTAAATGCTTTTTGATTGGTTAAATTAAATTCTCTGTTTAATGGTAAATTGAGTTGTTGAGCGATACTCCAATTCGTGTATGAAAGTAAAAAAAGTAGAGCAATATTTTTCGAGTATGAATTCATAAACAATGAGAGAATCTACTTTAATTATTTTAGTAACGAATTTATCTATGATATGGTTGTATGGGTTTATTATTTTACAGTTGCGTAACCAGCTTTATCCCAAGCACCAATACCACCATCTAAGTCATAAATTTTTGTAAAACCTATTTTTTCTAATTGCATTGCGGCTTTACTACTTCTGCCACCAGCTTTGCAATAAACATAGATAGGTTTTGTTTTATCTAAAGTTTCTATTTGATTAGTAAAATCAGCATCAAAAAAATTCATTTTCACAGCACCTTTAATGGTTCCTTGAGCCCACTCTTTGGGAGTTCTAACATCTAGTATTATTCCTTCTTGAGTAATTAATTCATTGAATTTTTGAGCATCAACAACTTCAATTTTTGCTTTTTCTTTAGTAGCATCGTTTTGACTGTTGCCACATGCTGTGATAAAAAAAGTTGTGATTAGGGTAAGTAATAAAGTTGTGTTTTTCATTTTTATAAGTTTTGGTTAATAATTTGAATCAATTTTTGTGCATCAACAACTCCAGATTGTTTCCAAAGTTGCCTTCCATTTTTAAATAAAATTAGCGTTGGAACGCCTTTTACTTGATAAGATGCCGCAGCCGTTGGGTTTTTATCTACATCTATTTTTAACACTCTTGCCTTGCCTTGAACTTGTTTAGCAACATCATCTATTATTGGCGACATCGCTTTGCATGGTCCACACCAAGTTGCATAAAAATCAACTAAAACTGGTGTGCTGGCTTGTATGATTTCGTTAAATGTTGTCATCTTTTTTTTCTTTTTTAACAAACTTATCTGTAATAATATCACCAACAAACCAACCTAAAATAGCTCCATAACCAGATGTTCTATACCAAACAGAAGTAATGGCACACGAACCACTTTCGCAACCAATAAAATACCAATAAGCAAACCCAATGAGGGAGCCTAAAAATGCTACTAAAAAAGAAATTTTATGATTTATGAACCAGTTTATCATTTGTAACTTATATTCTTGCCGACAAAGTTAATCAAATTTCTTGGTTCTTGTTTTGTGAAGTGTTTAAAATCAAACTCAGTGATATTCCAACTCCTAAATACTTTTTTTAACTCTAACTGCTTCTAAATACTCAAGGCACTCCTAAGTACTCCTAAATATTCTTAAGTACTTTTTAAGTACTCCTTAAATATTCCTAAGTACTTTTAAAATTGTAAATTAGCCGTCAGATTTATGCATTGATAATTTTAAGACATTGTTTTTCCCATTTTACATAGCTAAAAGATATATGGTTTCTAAGAAATCGCACAATGTAATCAACATTATTTCGTGGATTTCTGTATCGGGTATTGCTGTTGGTACGTTGGCGTTGGTTATTGTGCTTTCTGCTTTTAATGGATTGGAAGATTTGGTTGAAAAACTCTACGCCTCTTTTGATCCTGATATTAAAATTACGGCTGTTGAAGGAAAAACTTTTAATGCGGTAGATTTTCCTAAAGAAAAAATAAAAAAGTTAGAATCAGTTGCTTTTTATTCCGAAGCCATAGAAGAGGTTGTGTTGGTAAAATACATGGAAAAACAAACTGTTGCTTCTATTAAAGGAGTCCAACCTGTTTTTTATAAAATGACTGGACTAGACTCCATGATGATAGAGGGTAAATTAGTGTTGGAAAATCCTAACTCAACAGTGATGGGCTACGGAATTTCTGACAAACTTTCGTTGTATTTGAATAATATGTTGGTGGAACAAGTGAGCATTATTGTCCCCAAAAAAGGAATTAAAAAATCATTTACACCTGCCGATGAATTTACTCGAAAATTTGCCACTCCAACAGGAGTTTTTTCGGTTAGTCCCGATTTTGACACCAAATATGTGTTAACATCATTGCCTTTTGCTCAAGAATTACTTTCGCATCCCAATCAACTTTCGTCAGTGGAATTGAATATAAAAAAAGGAGCCGATTTAGAAAAAACAAAAGCAGCTGTTCAGGCAATTTTGGGAAATGAATTTTTAGTAAAAACTCGCTATGAGCTTAATGAATTGATTTTTAAAACCAACAAAACCGAAAAATGGATTACTTTTTTAATTCTTACTTTCATATTAGTAATCGCTTCATTTAACATTATTGGCTCTTTAACAATGTTAATTATTGATAAGAAAAAAGATGTGTGGATTTTACGTTCTATGGGGGCTTCTGCAAAAACTATCCGTCAGTTGTTTTTTATTGAAGGAATGTTAATTAATTTTTTAGGAGCTTTTAGTGGAATGTTGCTTGGATCATTTTTTTGTTGGTTGCAAATTACCTTTGGGTTGCTTCGGTTAGAAGGTGGTGTTGTTGAGTTTTATCCAATGAAATTAGAGTTGCTCGATTTCTTTTATATCTTTATTATTGTAGTTTTGATAGGTTTGTTAGCTTCTTGGTATCCAGTTAGGGTTCTTACCAAAAAACATTTATAACAGTATGGGGCAGGCAATTATAGGTCTTTTTATTTTGTGTACACCTGCACTTTTTCTTGTAGCAGCCTATTTATTTTATAAAAATTCAGCTATTCAGGCTTTTATTCAAAATAAGTTGGTTTGGAAAAATCCTATCGACAAAACACAGTATGATTATATTGATAAACTTTTGAGTAGTCAGTTGTGTTTTTTCAAGTTACTTTCTCTTAATGGAAAAGCAAAATTTATACATCGAACATTAAAGTTTAAGGAGTCTAAAAATTTTATTGGTAAAGATGAATTAGAGGTTACCGAAGATATGAAGTTAATTATTTCTGGAGCTTCTATTCAGCTTACTTTTGGATTAGACTATTATATGTTAGAAAACATCAAAGGGTTTTATATTTATCCTACTGTTTTTTATAATAGAATGATGAAGTTAAAATTAAGGGGAGCTACTCCGCCTTCTGGAAATATGATGCTGAGTTGGA
>Ga0100378_1005259_pt1 | contig 11903 bp, 10 predicted proteins | sample CryGeymeta201502_FD_81535 | JGI IMG/M metagenome (GOLD analysis project Ga0100378, IMG submission 81535) | Groundwater microbial communities from Crystal Geyser aquifers in Utah, USA - Crystal Geyser metaG 2015-02 | ecosystem: Environmental > Aquatic > Deep subsurface > Groundwater | place: USA...
AAATAGTTGATGTATATCAGTATCCAGGTCCATCTATTTATCATGATGTTTATGTAACTGTTCGTCTTAGGGCCCTAAAAAATAATGTTACTGGCCAGTATGTTTTTAATGGTAGTCCATTGTTAATTCATGACATCCGATCTTTTAAAGTTGGAGACTTGCTTTTAGCTGGAGAAATAGTTGACTTGGGTACTAAAGAAAAGATATTTAAAAAGTTTTTAGTTACTTTGGAACTCGACGCTCAAGGAGTATCTCCAGACTTTCAAAATAACAGCAATGCTTTAATCGAAGGAATTGAAAACCATGTTCTTAGGGCATTAAAAGAAGGAATGAACATTGCTGATGCCAAAGGATCGGAATTAGTGAAAATTGTTTCAATTAAAACTCAACCAGGTAAAAGAAGTTTTGTAGAAGCTGGTAATTATTATTCTGTAGTAGATCCAGAAAGAACTAAAACTACTTTAACTTTAGAAATTCTTGGAGAAGAAATTAATGGCAATTACTATTATCGTAAAGAATCTCCACTATTGGTTGATAGTAAATTATATTTAATTTTTGATAATATTTCTGTCATTGGTAAAATTTCATTTGTAGAACCAGTTGTTGAAAATTAATGAAAAATCTTCCTAAAATTTCCATTGTTACTCCGTCTTACAATCAAGGTGAATTTTTAGAAAAAACCATTTGTTCTATTCTTGATCAAAATTACCCAAATTTAGAATATGTGATTATTGATGGTGGTTCTACCGATGGTAGTAAAAAAATTATTAAGAAATATGAAAAATATTTGGCTCATTGGGAAAGTGTTGCCGACCGTGGGCAGTCACATGCCATTAATAAGGGTTTTGCAAGAACAAATGGACAAGTTATGGCTTGGTTAAATAGTGATGATATTTTAAGGCCAGGAGCTTTACAGCTAGTTGGAAGTATTTTTGCCCAATTAAAAGAAGTGAGTTGGCTAACTAGTTTGCCATCTACTATTAATGATCAAGGCTATCAACTTTATTTAGCCCAACCACCATTCTATATTCAGTCTTTTATTAAAAGAGGCTGGTACACAAGAAAATTCATGGGTTTTGTGATGCAAGAGGGGACTTTTTGGCGTCGTTCGCTTTGGAATAAAGCAGGTGGAGGTTTGGCGGAGGTTCCTTATTCGATGGATCTCAAGTTGTGGCAATCTTTTGCAAAGCATGAAAGACTTTATTGTGTTGAGGCCTGTTTGGCTTCTTATCGTTTGAATCCAAATCGTAAGAATAATGATAACCATCAAAAGTATTATCGAGAGATAAACGCTTGGGTTCCTGAAAAAATTAGTTTGATTGGTAAAATTGCTTGGAGGCAAATTGCAAAATTAGCAAATCATACAAAAATTAATCCAAGTATTTATTATGACCAAGATAAGCTTCAGTGGCAGTTTAGAAAAAATTTATTTGAGGTAAAAACTTTCAAGTTGTTGAGCGACAGCCTTCCAAGAAAGTAGTTCAGCTGCTTTACGAGCATTTTTTCCAAGTACCAATAGTTTTTGTTTATCATTAAGTAATTTGTCTGCTGCTTTAGCGAATTTTTTAGGTTCTTCTGATGCAAGAACTCCTACATTTTCTTTTTCTAATAGTTTTTTAACTTCTCCAGTTGGATTGCCTAAAATTGGTCTTCCAGCGGCTAAATAATCTCCAAGTTTATTGGGAAATTTTCCTAGATTAATTTCTTTATTAGCAAAAGGCATCATCATAATATCCCCAGCTGCCAAATACCAAGTTAACATTTCTCTAGAAACTATTCCTGGATGAATTACGTTTTTTAAATACTCTTTATTTTTATTAAATTCTTGATAAAAATCTGGGATATTTGGGCCAAGTAAAAGTAAGCTAACATCTGATCTTATTTTTCTCAATTCAATAAACATCTGAGCTAATAAGATTTCATCATAGGTGCCAACGTATAGATAGACTAAAATCTTATTTTTTAAAGAAAGTTTTAATTTATTTCTAGCAACTTCTTTTTTTAATGGAGAAATATGATCAATGTTTGCGCCCACAGCTAAAAAATATATATTTTTATTAGAATTTCTAATATTTTTTGCTTTTCTAACCAAGTCATCACTTATTGGAGTTACATAATTTGCTAATTTTATAATTAATTGTTCAGAATAGTGATCTACTCTTGAGGTAATGAAGCTAAATAATCCATATCTTCGATCGGCAATTCCACCTCTTCCCCATAGATCTGCCCAGTCAACAAACCATTTTGTTTTTGAAAACAAAGATTTTATTAATCCAGGTATTGATGCAGTAGGACGGTGGTTAAAGCTATGAATTATTTCAGCTGGTGAGAACAAAATAGCTAAAGTGCGAAAGACTAAATCTAGTGGATCATATCCACCTTTTCTAAATCTGTAAGGAAAAATGCCAATAGATTCAATTACTTTAACATTTTCTTCAAATGATATTTTTGGTTTCAAGCAAATTGTTTTTGCACTAGTCCAAAGGGTTACTTTATGGCCCAACTTGCTCAAGCCCTGAGCTAGGGAGAGGGATCTAAGGTAGCTGCCGCCTATTTCTTTAGTTTCATAAGTAGAAAAAATGACATTCATAATTGTTATTTTAACAAGAGTTTTTCTATTAATTTTAGAAAAATATATTTTGGTATGCTGATTAAATATCTATTCCATAGTCTCTGTGGTTCGGAGATTAATCTAAATAGCCATTCGAGACCATTTTTTTGCATCCAAATAGGTGCTTGTTTTTTGTTACCACTAATAAAATCTAGAGCAGCCCCAACGCAGAAAATATGTGTTTTGGGTAATTGCTTTCTTAATTTGTAGGCTAGTTCTATTTGTTTTGGAGAGCCAATTCCTAACCACAAAAAATTCGGTTTTGCTTTTATTATTGTTGTTAAAACCAGCTCCTCCTCTTTTTCAGTAGCAGTTTTTGATAAGGTTATAAAGTTAAATTGGTTGTTATTTTTAATTGCTAGTTTATTTTTTAGTTGTTCCAGCATTTGCTTATTAGCACCTAAAAAAAATGTCTTACCAGGTTCTAAATTTGTTTTTTTGAATAATGCTAATAAAAGATCTGGCCCGTAAACTCTTTCTATTTTTAAGCCGAGTTTATAACTCAACCATTTGGTTAAAATCATACTATCAGTTGTGCAAACATCAACGTTTTGATAATAAATTTCGTAATTTGGATTGAATTTTTTAGTTGCGAGATCGTTGAGAGAGCAGGGTAAAACCGTAATGCCTCTGGTTTTAAATTTGTTTTGAATGGCTACTATTACTTGATCAAAATTTCCAATTATAAAATTTAATTGATCTATAATTATTTTCATTATGTTTAACTAATTTTGTTTAAGAAATTTTGCAATAAAATTCCACCAAAATATTTTTCTCCATCATCTGATAAGTGTCTGATTCCCTTAGTTGTGAGTTTATCATTTTCTGCAAAAAGAATTTCTTTGTTTTGGGATTCTTCAATGGTTTTTTCTTGATCGTTTATTATAAATTCTTTTTCCATTGATAAATAATTATTGTTTTCTGAAAGTATTTTTCTCAATTGATCTTGGAAATTAATAGCCCATTTTTCACAGGTTGAATTAGTATTAAATTGACATTCCATGGGAGATAGGGTGGTAAATAGTTTGAAATTATTTTTTTCTCCCAATTTTTCTACTCTTTTAATTGCCAAAGGAATAAATTTTTGGTTATATTCAATAACTTTTGCAAAATCTCGATCATCTGCTGGTTGGCTATGAAAAAGATCGTTATAAAACATTTTAGTAGAGATGAATTTTCCCAAGGTTGAATCTTCAAGAAGATGAATTTTTTGATTAATGTATCCAGACCAAAAGGCTGAGCTATCCCAAGCTTTTTTTCTAATTAGTTCTTCATTGTTAATTTCAAAAAGAGAAAATCTAATGTTGTCGAAAAAATCATTCCAGTAGAATTGCCATATTACTGCATTCGGTTTGGCTTGTTCTATTACATCTTCAAGTCTTGCTAATTCTTGACTATTTCCAGCTCCTCCAGAGGCAATGCTAATTGTTTCTACACAAAAACTAGAGTTTTTTGCCAGTGAATCTGCAAAATAATATGAATAACTATGATCTGAGAATGGAGAAGAAGAAAAAGAATCTCCAAGGAACAAAATTTTTAAACAAGAATTGGCTTCTTTATTTTTTTCAGAATTAAATTTATTGGTATAAATTCCTATTTTATCCAGTGGATAATTTTGTCCAAATTTTTCTGGACAGAATTCATCAAGGCAGTTTTGCCAAAAAACATACCTAGGATCATAAGTAGTAAATAAAACCGTCCAATCATGCTGGGGTAAATTATTACGAAGGTATATTTTTTCAAGAAAAAGATTGATTGCAACTAAAATAAGCAATGATGTAAAGATAGAGGCAAATATTCCAAAAAGAAGATTTCTAAAAAAATGTTTTATTCTTGTTATTATCTTCATTGGTTTAAATTTTTCTTGAAATAATATTTATTAGCTGTTTGTTAATCGTTTAATTATTATAGTACAATCTGGCCTATGTTTAGTGTTAGGTCTGAGAAAAAAGAATCTGTTAATTCTAGAGAAAAAATAGTATTAGAAGCTGATAATAAGTTTGCTTTTAAAATAAATAAATTGTTTCTAGTTTTAATTTCTTGTTTGATTGTTTTTTTATTTTTAATTGCTGGTGAGTTAACACTAAGATTTATTCATCGAGTGAAGAATGTTGATCGTTTATATTTTTCTACTTTTTCTAGTTTGGAAGAACAGGATTTTGTTACTAAACAGTATGAGAATATTAAATATTCATATAAGCCATTTTTGTTGTGGGCATCTGATCCAAATCAAGACAACGGAGTCGTTTCTACCAACTCATTAGGCTATAGGGGTAATGACTGGGGAGAAAAACAAGCTGGAACTTTTAGAATCATCATATTGGGCGGTTCTTCAGTTTGGGGTCAGGGAGCAACGGCTGATGATAAAACTATTATTGGCTATCTAGAGAAAGAGCTAAATAACAAGTTGGCAGAGAAAAAAATAAATTTAGTAGCCAATAAAATAGAAGTGCTAAATCTAGGCCAGCCAGGCTATGTTTCTACTCAAGAATTATTGATGTGGAAAGAAATTAGTGCCTACCAACCAGATTTAGTTATTCACTATGGTGGTTTTAATGATCTTTATGCTGGTTTTATTTATAAAGTAGGGTCAAATTTGCCTGGTATTAATGAGAATGCTTTGACCAAGAAAAAATTGGGTGCTGCTTGGTCATTAATAGAAGAAGAAGTTAAAAATCGTTTAAATAAGAGTGAATTACTTGGTTTTTTTAGATATCATTTGCAAAAATCAAATCTTAATAAAGCTGAGAATATTTTAGAACAAGGGAATGTTGCAATTGATTCAGCAAAAAAATATGAAGAAAGTGTTGACTATATTAACGCAATAGCGAGTAAAACAAAAACTCCTGTATTATTTGTTTTTCAACCAACTATTTTTTGGGGTAATAAATCTTTTTCAACTGAAGAAATAAGAATTAAGGAAAGATTTGTGGGGGTTTTTCCTGGGGCAGAGAAGTATTTTTCTTCTGCTTATGACTATTTGCTTAAATCCAAATTATTTTTGGATAAAACAATTATTGATGGCACAGATTTTTATAATGAATTTTCAGAAGATATTTATATTGATCACATTCATACGTCAGATAAAGGTTATGAAATAGTTGCCAAAAAACTAACTCCAATGGTGATTAAAGCTATTGAAAAACTTTAAAATAAGACGTAGATAAATGGACTAAGTGGAGATGTTTGAGAAAAAACCACTAATGCGCCAAAGATAATTAAAATAATTACTGGTGGGATAATCCACCAAGATTTATTTTTCCATAAATATTTAATTAATTCTTTAAACATATTATTTTTATTCTACTTTAATACTATATAGCGATCCATCACTAAACAATCTATTTCTGTTGTTAAAAAGCAGTTAATAGCGCTTTCTGGAGAATCGATAATTGGTTCTCCGCGAACATTAAAAGAAGTATTGATGATAACTGGTACTCCAGTCTTTTTTCTATAAGTATCAATAAGATCATAATAAAGAGGATTTTCTTTGCAATTGATGCTTTGTAATCTTCCACTACCGTTGACATGAACCACAGAAGGAATGTCTTTGGCTCCCTTTTTGGTAAATTGATATACAAGCAACATGTATTTGGCTAGTGGAGGCAATGGCTTATCTGCTTCAAAGAATTCGTGGGCATATTTTTCCAAAATAACTGGGGCAAAAGGTCTAAATAATTCTCTTTTTTTAACTTTTAAATTCAAAATATCTTTCATGTCTTTACTGGTGGCAGCAGCAAGAATACTACGACTACCCAAAGCTCTTGGCCCCCATTCCATCCTGCCTTGATACCAGCCAATTACTTTTTTATCAATGATTAAATCACTAATAAAGTCTAATAAATCTTTTTCACTTTTATATAACTTATATTTTAGCTTGGAATCTTTAATAGCCTTTAGAATTCTATCTTGGCTATAAGCTGGACCCAAGTATGGAGTGAAGTTTTTAGCTAAGGCCAAATGGGTTGTTTTGGTGTTTTTCTTTAAACCAATTAATTCTGGGTTTTGATCTAGATATAAAGCAGCTCCCATGGCTCCACCAGCATCGCTGGGAGCCGGGGGAATATAGATTTTTTTAAATGGAGTATTTGTCAATATTTTGCCATTTAAGACAGAGTTTAAAGCTACACCGCCAGCCATGCAAAGATTATCGCATTTGTATTCTTGGTGAGCTTTTTTAAGTAAATTAAAAACTACTTGTTCTGTTTTGTATTGCAAGGCAGCAGCAATGTTTTCGTGATGTCGTTCTATTTTTGATTCTGGTTTTCTAATAGGATAACCAAATAATTTAGCCATTTTTGCTGATGGCATATGTTCTGCCCAACCATAATCAAAATATTCCATATTTAAGGAATAACTTCCGTCTTTATGCATTTTGATTAATTGGTCGAATTTCTTTAAAAATGGTTTGTAGTCACCATAAGCAGCAAGGCCCATGACTTTATATTCAGCATCATTAACTTTGAAACCTAAATAACCAGTTAAGGTGCTATAAAGCAAACCAAGAGAGTGAGGAAATCTGATTTCTTTATCTATTTTAATTTTGTTTTTAGTTGCTCTACCAACAGTAGTAGTGGCCCATTCTCCAACTCCATCAACCGTAACAATTACTGAATCTTCAAAATCTGAAAGATAATAGGCACTGGCAGCATGCGAAAGGTGATGAGGACTGAAAAATATTTTGCCATTGTATTTGAGTTCTTTTTTTACAATGTTTTCTACATTTAGTTTTTGATTCAGCCAAGAACCGGTGTTTTCTAAAAAGACCTTAATGCTAAGGGGAAAGTACTCGAGATGCTGACTGAGCAGTCTTTCAAATTTCCAGATTGGCTTTTCGTAGAAAGCAATAGCATCTAAATCATTAATAGATATGTTTGCTTCTTCCAAGCAGTATTTAATGGCTCGATGGGGAAAATTATTATCATGTTTTATTCTAGTAAAACGTTCTTCTGCAGCCGCCGCAATGATTTTTCCATCAATTATTAAACAAACTGCTGAATCATGGTAAAAAGCTGAAATACCTAGTGTTTTCATTTTTAGGACATTTTCTGATTAAATTTATCTGAATAATCTACCGCTACCCATTGAGAATCAGTGGCTTTTTTGCCAAGAAATTTTTTGCCCACTATCTTTGCAACTAAGCTAGTAATTCCAATGCCAACAATATAAGTGAATAGTAAGCTTATAAAGGAAATAAGAAAGTTCACTATTGTTTGAAATTTTTTAAAATAAAAGTTAATTTTTTTTAAATATTTCATTAGGGTTTTTTTGCTTTGAAAAAAATCCATTAATTGGTTTTTAAGTTGATTAATAAAATGCATCATAATGATATTTCTCTATGTTAAACTAATCTATGCGTTATGGTCTGTCAATAAGATTACTTTTCTACTTGTTTGATCCACTGATATAGTTTGCTCATACCTCTTTTGAGAGAAATAGATGGTTCCCAACTCAGATATTTTCTAAGCAGAGTATTATCACTACTCCTACCTCTAACTCCTTTTGGTGCGTTAAGCAAATACTTTCTTTTGACAGTTATTTTGGCAATTTTTTCTAATATCTCTACCAATTGATTAATGGAAACCATTTCTTCACTACCCAAGTTGACTGGCTCCTTAATATTACTGTGCATAATTAGGTCGATGCCTTTTACACAGTCATCAATATACATAAAGCTTCTAGTTTGCTCACCATCTCCCCAAATTTCAATTTCTTTTTTCTTTGTTTTTTCAGCAGCAATGATTTTTCTAGTTAAAGCAGCAGGAGCTTTTTCACGGCCGGTGTTGTAATCACCGAATGGGCCATAAACATTATGAAATCTAGCTACTCTTGTTTTTAAGCCGAAATCTTCTGCAAAGTGGCGACACATTCTTTCACTGAATAACTTTTCCCAACCGTAACCATCTTCAGCCATGGCTGGATAAGCATCGCTTTCTTTTAAGCCCTTATTTTGAGTTTCTGTTTGTTTGTCAGCAGCATAAACACAAGCTGATGAAGCAAAGAAAAAACGTTTAACTTTGTTATTTTTGGCTGCTAATAATAAGTGAGTGTTTATTAAAACGCTCAGCATACAACTGGCCTTATTATTTTCGATAAAACCAATGCCACCCATATCAGCTGCTAGGTTATAAACTTCATCAATTCCTTTAACTGCTTCGATACAGTTGTTTTTATCTTTAAGATCTAGGGAAATGTTTTCAACTTTAGAATCTAGCTGTTGCCACTCAGACAGTGGTTTGATGTCTACAGCTCTGATTTTTTCATAACCTTGTTTTTTAAGATATTTAATTAAGTGACCACCAATAAAGCCACCACCGCCTGCAACTAAAACCCTTGCTCGTTTCTTAGTATTCATAATAGGCTCGATCTTATCATAGAAAAATAACCACTAGCCATAGTTTTTTATTATTTAAGATTTATTATTGGCTGAGGATGGTTTTAGATACTTCAAAATAGCGGTTCTTATTTGGTATTTCTTGATTTAAATTTAATAATCCATTCTCACAATCTACATGTTTTCCTGGATCATAATAGTTGTCTAAACAATATTGAAAAGCCTTTTTTGCTGTCTCAATTTGGCCAAAATAGGTATATAGATTTCCTGGCTGTACTATGACCCAATAATTTTCTGGTAAAACTTGGTTCATTAAAGAAACCAAATCCATGACTTGGCTTCTTATTTCATCTGTAAGATTTTCAGCTTTATTATTGTTTAATAATTCAGTAGCTTTTTTTTGCAGTTTTTTAACTAAGTTAATTTTTAGTTTATAATCCCACGAAAGATCTTTGTTGTATTTTTGGATTGTTTCTGAGGTTTTTTTCCATTCTGAAATTAAACTACTAACTTCATTTATTTTGTTTGTTTGTAAGGTTTGGGTTATTTTTAATTGGTAAATTTCATTTAGGTCAGCCCAAGCATAAACAGAAAGCCAGTTAGCCATATTTAAAATATTGTTTAGATCATTATGAATATTTTGAGGGTTTTCTTGTGATTTTAAAAATTCATTTAAAGCCAATAAATATTTTTTGGCATAAGTGTTACGATTAGTGCCTAAATAATCATATTTTTCATTTGGAAAATTTCTCATAAATTCTAATCTTTGTTGAAAATATTGGTCAAATTTATCATTTAAAATACCCAAGCTATTTTCTTGCCAAGTCCATGAATCTATTTTTTGAGCTTTAGTGTAAAAATCAGCGGCTAATAAGGGGTTTTGAAGCCATATTTTGTCTGCAAATCTAAGGGTCTGTTGAGATAGTCTTTTTATATCGCTATAGCTAAAAATCCAGTCATCGCTTGTTTTTAAGCTTTTTTGATAAAGTTCATGAATTGTTTCTAGTTCTTGTTGAGCCAAGTCATATTGATTTTCATTTAAATAGTATTCAATGTTATTTTCCTTAATTTTGTCCCAAGGACTCAGTTCTCCCAGTCTTTTTTTTAGGAGAGCTGTTTTGTTTGGATCAATTTCTTTGCTGATTAAAAATATGTAGTGTTCTGGATAATTTTTATAAATACTTAAGAGTTTGGGGTAGTTTTCTGAAGATAGTTCTGTTTCAAAAATTTTACGATGCCAGTGGAAGTAGGGGAAAAACTCAAATGCTTCATTGGTTTTTTGTTGTTTGATTTTAAATTCAACAACCAAATATGTTCCAGATAGGGTGATTAAACAAAAACTAATAAAAACAAATATGTTTTTAGTTGCTTTAGCTATTTTTTCACTCTTTCTTTTGTTAAGAAAATTTAGATCTTTATTTATAGTAGTTTCTCGAAGCATGGTTGCAATTAAGATGAGCGTTAAAATGAAGATTCCTGAAAAATTCCAATCAAAATCAAATAGAACATCAACATAAATTGCACATAAAGAAATTAAACTGAAAAATTGCCAACTATTACTGCCATTAATCAATTCTTCTTTTGAATTTATTTTTATTTCTTTTGCACGACTTACTTTAAATAACATGTTAAACATTAAAAATATGAAGATGCTACCTCCGATAATTCCCAAAGTGCTGTAGTTTTCTAGGAAAGCGTTATGAGCAAAAGATGTTCTATATAGAGGGGCTTGGCTGTATTTAGCTCCAGAAACACTAAAAGTACCTGGTCCAGAACCAATTGGCGGGTATTCCTTGATTACTTTCCAGGCTTGATCCCAGTAGAGCGGTCTTCTTTCATTTGAAATAGATTTACATAATTGCTTTTCTTTTTCTTGAATAGGACATATATAGCCAGGATTAAATATTTCAACTACTGAGAAGATGATTTTAATAATTAAGATTGAGAAAAATAAGATTTGTAATAGGCGTAGTTCATTTTTAATAATTTTTGTTGGAGATACTTTTTGTTTATTTAATAAAAATTTAATAATTAAAAACTCAAATAAACCCAACAAAATAGCTATTCTTCCAAAGCTAAAAAGCAAAACTATTGAGAAAAAAAAGGGAACAATTTGAAAAAAAATATTTGGAAAAACTTCACTTAGCTCGTGTTTTTTATTGATGGCAAACCACCAGCTCATGGGAATAATTAGTAATAGTATGGCTGCTAAATGGTTATGGCCAAAAGTTGAATAAATCAAGTTCATTGTTGGTAATGATTTGGCCATTTCTGGAAATAACTGAAAAAAGATACTAATTAGAGTAACTATAAAAATTGCTAGTAATGTTGTGAAAATTACCCAAATACTTTTTATTTTTTTAGGTAAAACCAAAATCGTAATAAATGTTAAATAGCTTAATCCATAAAATGCTAAATAACTCAAAGTTAGCGGTAGATTCACAGTAGAAATAGTGCTTATTGCCAAGCTCAAAACAAATAATATCCAGCCAGCCAGAATTAAGGGGTATTTAATTAATGAAGACCAATTTCCCAGAGCAAATGATAAATAAAGGCAAATGATCGCCCCCATCCCAAAAAGAACATATTGCAGAAATGATTCACCTAATAAGAAGATTAATAATAAATAAATTATTAATAATGCTGAACCAGCTAAAAACTTAAGGATATTTGACACTATTTTAATAATAGCATCATCTGCTAATCCTAAGTTTTAGGATTAAATTTATTTAGGGATTGTGTTGTTTGAGCATGACTTTAATCATGACTTCTAAATCATTTTTTAAATTACTATACGATAGAGTTTTTTCTTCTAGTTCTTGCCATTTTTTTAGAGTTGAATGTCTATTGCTTGAAAGAGTCCATTCTGAAAAAACACCTGGTTTTACTTGTTCTCTAAAAGATTTCCAGTTTTGATTAAGGGAGGCGGCTTCTTGAACAGGCAATGGTCTTGGTCCA
>Ga0100378_1005260_pt1 | contig 11902 bp, 18 predicted proteins | sample CryGeymeta201502_FD_81535 | JGI IMG/M metagenome (GOLD analysis project Ga0100378, IMG submission 81535) | Groundwater microbial communities from Crystal Geyser aquifers in Utah, USA - Crystal Geyser metaG 2015-02 | ecosystem: Environmental > Aquatic > Deep subsurface > Groundwater | place: USA...
TAAATTAATTAAATTAAATATAATTGAATTTAATTAAATTAAATTGAAATATATTATTAAGTAATGTTATACTAAAATATAAAATATTATACCTACTAAAGAATAAATTATATAATATATATAATTATTATAAATTTAAGAAATTAGAATAATTTATTTTATTACTTATCTATGTCATTACACATACTCCATACTTCTTTCATAATTAATCAATCTATTTCAACTTATTTAACGCTTCATCAAAATTATTCACTGAAGCCATCTTCTTATTACTAGTTAGGTTTTTGTTACTTTTTCCTGAGATTTTTCTTGCAACATTCACAATTGATGCTTTTAAAGTATTTTTAACTGATCTTTCACTTTCTCTATATAGATCATTATTTTGGTTTTCATTGTATACTTTAATTTCCTCCTTATACATAACTAATAATTAAAAATATTATAAATACAGACGAATAGTTTTAAATATCTAGTTGAGATCTTATAATATAAGTGAGAAGTTAAAGGGTTGAAATAGCCAAATGCCTTGTCATTATTTCCTTCCAAAGAATGCTTTTTGTTATAATAAATTTTGATTTTTTCATTAATAAGTTTAATTAGATGATCTTCCTCTTTTTTAATAATATTGAATTTATCTCTTAGAGCATATTCTTGAAATTTAATATTGATTCCGTATCCGAATTTTTTTCTTAGTAGTCTAAATAAGACATCTTGGAAGTAGATATAACCTTCTGGATCACTATACATATTATTATATAAATATATATAGCTTACGTCATGAATTTTAAATCTGTAATTTCTCTCTTAAGTCTTTCTTTTGTGGCTTTTTCTCTAATAGGTGTAGGCTCATCTTTTAATTCTTTTGGTTGATCTTTGAATTCTAAGGCAAGGTCTCCTTCTAATTTCATTAAGAATTCTGATATTTTTATCATTGGCATTCGTTCTCCTTTATCATCTTCTGTTGAAAAGTCTTTATTATTCCATGATTTTTTAAATAAATCCAACATTTCACCAAAACGCTCTAATGGATTTTCTTCCTTTTGATGGAACTCATCATACTGTTGTAGTACAACGAGAATAAATAGATTCAACATAATAACTGCGCACATAAAAATCATACCGATAAAATAGGCAATTGAAACATGAGGTCCTATAACATTCAAATCAACATTTGCGAATTCCTTCATCATAATAGGCCATGTTTCACCACTAGTTGCTCTAAAAACTAATAGGAATGCATAGTAGAAGTTATCAAAGTTATAATATTCATTTACAACAGCAAATCTATTTCTATATTCTGTAAATCTAATATCTGCGAATAGATAACAGCCCATAATTGAGAATATGAAGAACATAAGAATCATAAGAATTAATATATTACCAAGAGCTCCCATAGAGAATCTTAAAGTTTGAATAAGCTTCTCTAATCCTTTTAATGATCTAACTAATCTCAGAATTCTATAAAGATTAAATTAGTTTATACGTTAATTGTTGCATTAGTTTATATTTATTAAATTAGTTAATGAGCTTACCTTGTAACTCTAAGTACTCTAAGTACTCTGATAATCTGGAATGATTTTAAAAAATCAGCATTTGCTGCACCAGCATTAGAAACAGATAGATCAACTATACTTGCAAAAACAACAAAAGAATCGAATTGATTCCAAGCATTTTGGAAATACCTTACAGGACCTAAGCCAATTATCTTTGCTATGCACTCTAATATGAATATACTTGTAAATATTAAATTTATTTTTTCGAGAATTGAGTTAAATAAATCACTTGATGTTTCATAGTTTATTGCCATGGTAAGCAAATTCAATAGAATAATTATCATAATAAACGTATCGACAAAGTTACTAGTTGTCACATCATATAAGACTCTTCTAAACTTTTCTGTTTTCTCGTCAGGAACTAAGAAATCAGCCCAATCAGGTGTTGATGTTTCAACTAAGCTGAGGTAGTCCCACCATTTTTCTGCTGTTTTATTTTCTTGAAGTCCTTTACTTTTTTCTTTAGTATAAGCATCATGGAAGCAGGAAAACATAACACCAACAAAAAGATTGAAGAAGAAATACGATACGATTAGAAGGAAAAATACATAAAATAGTCCATATGCGTCATTATATGCTCTCTAAAAGATTATTATAATTAAAATTCAATAAAATTTAATGATATTGTAAATAATTAATTTAGAATTAAACAATGAATTACATATTGATTTTGAATATCAGTCCATCCTTCCATATTACTAAGAACAAAACATGTTAAAATTGAATCTCCAATATTGTTAAAAGTAAAATCTGGTAGCATATCCATTTTTCCATTAATAGATTGACACTATTTTAATATGTTAAATTAAATAGCTTACAAATAATGAATTTTCAGTTTCATTCGTTCCTGTTATATTCTCTGCCTTTAGCAGATCCGCAAAGTTTGGAAAAGCCATATAATAACCATAAATATCACTCATTTGATAGCAAGTATGATAACCTGAGTAGAACAGTGTCATTCCCATAATTCCAAACATAAGAAATACTATGAATACAATGGCAAGTACGTTTAATATAGGTTCTACTGAATCCATAAGAGATTTCACGATCAGTTTTAATTGGACGTTATGAGAGATAAATCTGAGTGGTCTTAGAGTTCTTAACAGTCTTAGTACTCTGAAAAATGAAATACCTCCTGTTGAATTAGCTCCACTGAAATCGTTAACTATTGACTGCATATCAACCATTGATACAACAACAATCAAGAAATCTAGTTTATTCCAGTTATCTGTTAAGTAAGTTCCGTCCTGCCATATAAAGCCTTCTCCTAAAACCTTAAGAACAAATTCTAAATAAAAGAAAAAGTTAAAGAACACATCGCAAGAATCAAAAAGGATAATAGTTATTGGACTTGTTTCAAAAAATGTATCTAAAATAAGTCTTAGTGTTGACAAAACAATCAGCATTAAAATAAAGTTATCAAACTTTTTACTATGTACTATAGTAACACATGCAATTCTTATAGGATTTGTTTGACTTAAAATAAACAGTGAGTATTCACATTCGTTTTTCTTAAACTTTTTATTGATTTCCTTCCACTTATCAATATCAACTACTTTTACTTCTTCTTCAATTTCGTCATCACCTCTTTCTAGTTCCTTTTCTTTTTCCTTTTCTTCAAGCTCTCTTTCTGCTTCTTCAGCTTCGGCTTCGTCTTTAATATCTAATTCTTCTGCATCATCTTCTCCTTCGTCTTTCATATTAAGTTGTTCTAATTCCATTTTGTTTTTGTTTTTTTCTGCTTCGATTTCTTCTTCCTCTTTAAGTTTGCGGTATGATCCTAATAATTTTAGTATATATTTATGTTATTATTATAAATTAGATCATATATAAATAAAAAATTATATTATAATTTGCTTACTCTTTTTGCGACCAGCTAATAACTTTTTAAAGTACTCTGGGAATCTTTTATCATGTTTATTATCTTCATCTTCCTCATCATCATCGCCCTAAATAATAATTATTAATAAGTATAAAATATAAAATATATTAGTTTCAATTATTTTAAATTATATTACTCCAGAATTAAATGAATCTAACAGAATTGATAAGAAAAGATTAAATAGAATAAAGTTTCCAACGAAAATCCAAGCTATTAAATAAACGATAATTGCCGAATTATATCTAAAAAATTAAACAAATAACTTACGGATACATATAATAAATTGTTCCGTTATAGTTCTCAACAGTTAAAGCTTGAAATACAATATAGAATGTATTTAAAAACTGACCAAAATCAGGAATAACTTTCAGCAAAGACATCCCCAAAAGTAAGAAAATTATAATAAATAATAAGAGAAGTCCAATTGTATACATAATATTGCTTATTGATTTGTTAATACCGTTGATAATATTTCTCATTGCCTTAACTTTTCTTAGTACTTTTGCTATTCTGAATACTCTGAAAATTCTGAAAATCTTTAAAATACCGAACTTCTTTGTGTCTATTCCTCCTGTGTTGACTAAATTGTTTACGTCTGAACCGTCTCCTCCTAAAGCCATCTCCATAATACCGAAGGCAACAATCATAGTATCTAAGTAACTAAAGACATCAGAGTAGTAAACTAATTAATTTAGATATTAGATTTATAGATTTAGTAATATTATACTTATAGGACCAAGACCGAATATTTTAACTGTAAATTCTAAAATAAAAATTGCATTAAAGAAGAAATTCATCTTATATATCTCTAATTTTGTGGCTGGATCTAGCAAATCTCCGTCTAAGGCCATAATTACAACATTTAATATAACAACAAACATAATTAACATATCGAAATACTTATCAATACTAAATGAATATAATGCCCAACGAATTCTTTGTATTATTCCATAGAAACTATTTAAATATTATTTAATAAATTATATGAGAATAATACTTTTGTCTCCATATTATTATATCAATAGTTTGAATTTTTTCTATTAGGTTGTTATTGAATTTCATTCTTTCCATTTCATGAAGTTCTATAAGCACATTTGGCCCAGACCACTCACAGCATTGCTTAATATTCATGATTTGATCATAATTTATTATTTTGCCTATATGTCCTCGTGTATCAATAATTTCTGTAGTTTTCTTTGGCCTTTTTAGATTCTTCTTCTTTTTCTTATTCTTTTCTTCTTCATATTGTTTTTCAGTATTCTTTCTTTTACTTGATTTTTTATGGCGTTCTTCTTCTTTTTTCCTAAGATCTTCTAGTATTAACCAACGATTATATGCATCTACTAATTTATCCTCGCTTAAAAATATTTCTTGAAAATCTGATAGAGATAATCCATTATTTTTCTTTTCTATAAAATTTATCCATTCTTTTCTAATTTTATTTTCCTCTTGTCTTTGATTAAATATATCATTTTCATTTGAATATGTTGATTTAGAATAATTTTTATATAATTCATCGTTAAGTTTTCTAAATGGTTTAGGTCTTTCATTACACCACATCATATCACTTTTAACAGCAATACCGTCATAATCGATTTTTCTTCTTTCAGCAACCATTCCAAACTGTCGTTGTTTCAATGGATAGATATCATAAATCTTTCTGGTTAAATGTGTCAAGAATTGCATATCTTTTATGTAATCTTCCTCTTCAAGTTCGAATTTTTTGTCCATTACATATTCTAGATCTACTAGCACAGCCTCTTCGTTAAAGACCTTTAGAGCCGGTTTAATAAGAAGCTCTTCTAATGGTTCTTCCTCTTCTTCTTTTGGTTTTTTTCTAATTATGATAAAAAATAAATTATGATAAATAATTAACTTACTCTAAAACCTCAGACTTTACAGGGTTTTCCTTATCATCGATTGGAAAATCATCTTCGACATAAAAATCTTTACTGTATAGATTATTTGCAAGTTGCATGTAGTTTCTGTAACTTTGTAAATTGAAAGGCAACAAAATTCCTAAATAACAAAAATATAATTAAACCAATTAACTAAATTACTTTTAGCCCTTAATTCCCTTCTTTTTCTCTCATTTGTAATTGTCTTTATTTGCTGATCAAAATGAACACTATTGTTTTTATCAACTGTCCATGTAATTTTAAATCTATTTTCAACTGATCTTGATCTGGGTCCTCCAACTTGGACTTCATTTTTTGGCTCGGCATTAGCTAACCCTGGGTCCTTTTGCAAGTCAAGTTGATATTGTGTTTTAGTTACTCCTCTTACTATTTTAGCTCTTTTATGTTTTTTATCTTCTTGAGAATTATCGGTGTTCTCCTTGTTGTACTTATTATATTCAGGTTTTAAAGAATTTTTCTTTTCGATTTTGGTTTTGTAGGCAATTGATTGATTTTTATATCTAAAATATTATATTAGTTATATTAGTTATGTATTTTATTTGTTTAAGATATTTACTTTGAATTTGGATGCTCATTCACATATTTCTTATTAACATTATCTTCAAAATCAAACTCCTTCTTATCTTCAATCTTATATTCATTAGAAATACTCATATTAAATGATGAATTAATTGATTCACTTATATTAAGATTTTCTGATTGGCAATCTGAAATTTCCAAGTCGTCGTATAGTCTTGCTTTTTTATTTCCTTCTTCTTTATCCTTAGTTTTATCTATTCCATATTTCAAATTAGTAAATTCAGTAGCAAACGCATTCTTCTTTTTACCTTTAGGAGATTTTGATTCTCTATTAAATTGATCTTCTATAGTTTCTTTAATGAAATTTTCACTTGTTTGATTTTCATACTTTTTTTGGAATCCTGAACTTTTAAACTCATTATGTGGATATAGTTCATTTTTATTAAAATTCTTAATGATATTAATAGGATTATGATAAGGTAAATCTATTTTTATTCTACTTGCCATATCTTTTTTAGGATCAAATGCAGTAATAACTGTAGGACGAAAACTCTTTAATTTAGAATTAGGACTACTTGGATTGACAGTAGGAGTTGAAATTTGATTGTTATTAAGTACTAATTTTCCCTCTGCTTCAAATTGACTTATGTTTCGTGAGCTACTTAGCTCGCTTATAGTAAGTTGTTCTGAATCGTCGAGTTTTTTGTCTTCTTGATTGTTCCTATAAGAAAGTAATTAGATAAAGTTCATTAATATAATAATATATTATTTTAATATTTTAATGTAAACTTACTTATAATCTTCTAAATAGTTCAGCTCTTTTCCTTTATTATTTATGTTTGCTAATATTTTTTTAAATTCATTTTTATATTTATCATCGTTGTTTTTAGGCTCTAAGTTCTCAGTCTGGTCACTCATTCTTGAACTATTAACGCTAAATGATGCCTTTGAGTCTTCAATTGCTTTATCTGCATCAAGTATCGGTTTTTCATTTAGGTCATCACATTTTGATGTTTTACTGCTTTCTTCATTCGGGTCATCTTCTTTTTTAACACGCTCTCCCCATTCTATCCATGTTTTCTTTATAGTTTCATCAAGGCATGATTGAATTATTAATATTCTTGGAATGGTTTTAATAAAGTTTTTGTTTATTGTACTATTATCCTTTTCTGCAAATGTATTTTTCTTAGTTAAGCTACTTGGATCAGTGTTGATTATATTTCCTAAACTCTTCGATGAATCATTTGGCTTAACTGTTGACGCACTGAGAATGGTGGCACCTCGATCAATTCCCTTAACTGAGGCTGCTAAAGAATACCTTGCAGTGTTATGTACCCTATCTCTTACTAGTTTTTCCTCGCGATTAAAATGTTCGTCTGCTCTGATTGCCTCAACTTCTATTCTTTTCTTTAAGAAATAACTTTCTTTTGGTGTAAGAGATTCCATTAAGAATATATCATTAATTGTTTTGTAAGAAATTGGAATCTTCGATGGATCTTTTTCTATAAAGACAAACTTTTCTCTAAGAAGATCAATCTTTTGTTCTTCACTCAATTTATTTTCAGCCTCTTCTTCTTTAGTTTTATTAGTTTCTTCACTGTATGTTAATATTTTGTCAGCTAAGCTTCCTTTAGTAGCAGTGTTAGTTTTCCTGTTCAAACGTTCAATTTCTGAGAATTTTGACCATACGACAGCTAAGAAAAGATTCATTAAGTAATATCCTCCCATAAATATAAAAAGATGAAAAAACAAGAATATAATAACAATATTTATACCAATATCATCAGTAAAGGTCTTTGATACAAAAGTAAAGTAGTCAGTCCATCCTTCCATAGTAATAATAATAAAAACGACTGTCATAGAGTGAAAAAAGTCATCAAAGGAGGCAACACCGTAAAAAGGATTTATATCTGTTTTAGCACATACAAAGTTAGAACCAGGGTTTACAGGATTAAGACTATAAATACTGCTACAGTCAGATGATTTTGTGCACATTGAAGTATAATTCGTGTATGCATAAGCATATCCTATTTCAAGATTTACGCACCTTTTTTGCATTAGCCCAGTCCACATCTAAGAATATTAAGAATTAATAAGAAATATTTACCTGTACTCCAGCGATAGCAAATATTAGCAATACAAAAAACACTACTATAACAGTATCTCCAATAGCTCCCATAGACTCTACTAAAGTTGTCATAATAGACTTCAAACCAGGTATTTTCTTTACAGTACGTAATGGTCTCAATATTCTGAATGCTCTTAAAGCTGAGATATCAACACCACCTGTAGCCGAATTTGAAGCATCTAAAAATTTAGTAAATTAATAAATTAGTATTTATTTAAATATAATAACTTACCTAATGCATAAGTAATCAATCCAAGATCTATAATTACAAAGTCCATAACATTCCAAAAATCTCTCAGGTAAGATCCTTCAACGAATATTAAACCATAAGCAAATATTTTCAAGCACATCTCAGCAGTATAAATGAAAAGGAAATATTGATCTGTTACTTGATTTGGTGATTCAGGATCATTTGGATCAGAAATTAAAATCAATATAGAATTTACAACAATTACTATAAGACTGCCTGTATCCCAGTAGGTTGTTGAGACCATTGCTTTACAAAAATCAGAAAAGTAAGTAGTATAAGTGTTGTAGATTTTTCGTAACTTTAAACAAGGAAAAGGATCCCAGAAATTGTATACTCTTTTCTCAATTGAACTCTCATCGAAAGTTAAAATTTCCTTGCATTTCTTTTCAAAGAAGTCTTCTTTCATAAACTTTGGCATTCTTACTGAGATATTGTCACCCATAAAAATATCAATCATTTTTTTCTTTTTTTTGATTTCAGGTCTTTGGGAGTCTAAAGCAGCTGTTTTTTCTTTTTGGTTAATTTCTTCTTGTCTTTTGTCAGCTTCCTCTTTGTCTTTTATTTTTCGTTCGTCCTCGTTGAGTTCTCTATACATTATTCTGAAATCATCTTCTTCTTTAATACGTTTTAGGTCGTTCGCTAATTCATCGTAACTAAATTAGATTAGAAATTAATATAAAATATATTTGCATTAATATTTAATTACTCAGCTTTTATTACGTCTTTTTTTGACTGCAAAAATATTGCTTTTTCTGAGTCTTTTAAATCGAGAAGATTTTCATTGTGTATTATGTAAGAGCTAGACACCATTTTTCCTTTGTAATCGTATAAGTATCTATTATCATACCCACTATCATTAAAGTTTACATCAATTGAATTTCTTTGATTCTTATTTTTTCCACGAACATTAATAAGATTCTTATATTCATCTTCCTATTAAAGTTATTGAAAATTTTACTTCATTACAGTCGAATCCTGTTTTATAAAAGCCATCTTTAGTTTTAAACATAGGGTCATCATTTATAAAGTCTTGTTCTGGATAATCATATTTAGCAAGCAGGAACTTATCAGAATTTTGATCATCATGTTTCAGTAAGGATTTCAAATTTTCAGGCTCTTGATCAATGCTTATTTCTAATATAAATAAATATAAAGTTATGAAAGTTTTAGATAAAGTTATGATAGTATTACCTAATTCACCATTATTAATATTATTTCTATGATTCTCTGAACGCTGTGTTTTACCAATTGGTTTGCCATCAGGAGAATAATTTTCATGTCCATTCACGTCATTGACATTTCTCATCGTTGACATTAATTTATTTAATTTTAATTAAATTTTATTTATAATTATATGTGTATATAAATATTGTTTTACAGAGTTATAATATTTACGGTATTTTTGATGGTGATTAATTTATTTTATTATATTCTTATGTATTTACTATTTAGTAGTATTTATAATAATATTGTATTGCATCTAAGAATATTATGTTAGGTATTATATTGTTTATTTCTATTTAATAATTATAAAATTATATAACTAATTTAAAATAAACAATATACAAATTATAAAATATTATAAAACAAATTAATTGTATTCACATTTATGATAATTATTTATAGATATTATGTATCTATCTATCCATTACTTATGTAATTTTATTCTTTTAATATTTTATTTTAAATTCAATTCTCATATAAAATTAATTACTCGATTTCTTTCCTCTTTCTTTTTTCTTCTTTTGATTTTTATATATCTAAATTAAATAATAAATTATATAATTAAAATTACTATTCTTCTTGGTATAACATTCTCGGCCTTAGGTTTGTCTAAATCAAAACACTCAAATATTTTTACATATTTATTAAATTTAAGGAATTTCACACCGTTTTCCATTTTACACATAGCTACACTTTGTTTAGTTAATGTATCATTATCATCATATACTAGTCCAGAATATGAATCACAAATATTATCTAATTTTCTTAAGTCAAATGATTTTATTTTTAATTTTGTTAAATTTGATTTGTCGAACTAACAACTTAATAAATTTAGTATAGTTTTAGTATAGTTTATTATGAATTAAGTATAATTCATTAATATTTTACATTTTTTGGTAATTCAAATAGGTATACATCTTTACTTGTTTTAATTATGTTAACTGGATCAATAATAGATGATTCATCAACATGTTGATAATTGTTAGGTATGTGTATTTCGTTATTTTTAATCTCGCTTGAAATACTTTGATTATCACTATCCATATTTTAATTAAAATATATAAGTTTTAGTAATTTGTTAATTTATTATTTGTAAAATACTAATTTGTATAAAAATACAAATTTGTGCTAAATTATTTAATAATTCATAACATTTATAAATGTTTGATGATATTTATGATCTCTTATCATGGATAATATTAATTTTAGTCATAGTTATTTTTATAAAATACATACAGAATTTATACAAAGAAATTCCAAGTATATCCGAAATGCATAAAAATCTAGAACAAGAATTTTGTGATGTTATAAATAATGAAGTTAAAAATATTATAACAGAAATAATTAAGGATAGTAATAAGGAAATTATTATATCTCGTGAACTTCATTTTAAAATAATGGACAGAATAACAAATGCAATATTTTCATGGTGGGAGAGAATGCCAAAAAATATAAGAGAACAAATACAAGTGTTAAAAAACTATAATGCTTTAAATAAATGTGAATATATCGAAAAAATAATAGAAAAATTAATGAAGGATATTCCTAAAAATTATGAATTAAATAATGAAAATATTCAGAAGTATTTTGCGGGAATTGAAAATGTAATATCAGAAGTAAGTAAAGAGATGAATGAAGATGATGAAGAATATCTTGAACAAGATGAAATTAATTCTGATTAAGTTTAATATTATATTATATGTTTATGTAGTTTACAAATTAATTGTATAAGGTTTATAAGTTTATAAGGTAGTAAAAGTATACTAATAAGAACTTAGAGAGTAATACAAGTTTATTGATTTAAATAATATATACTAAATAAATATATAGGAAAACTTTTAAATAATTTAAAAATAAATTCTTAGAAATGAAATTATTATAAGTATAAAAATATAAATATATTATTACGTATTCTTAATTATAATCTCCAAATTAAAAAAAATAAATGGATGATGATAATAAAATTACGATAAAAAACAAATTAATTGATAAAGACAATGAACAAAGTAATCAAAGTAATGAAAACTTCAATGAAAAAAATATTGAAAATGATACAAATAGATGTTTGTTTGATATTTCAGGTTTAAACAATATAGAACCACTTAATGAATCAGTAATATCAAATTTAAACATAAAGAATTTTAAAATAGAACAGCATTCTATCGCTTTAGCGAATTCTTATAAAATTAATGGTTGTAAAATGGAATGTAGTTGTAGTAATAAAAATGATTATTTAGTTTATAACTCTTTCAAAGTTTTTGATAAACTTGACCAAAAATCGTTTTATGACTATGGTATTGATTTCACAAATTCTTTTGCGTTTATTGAACAATATTTATTCTTCGTAGCTTTATACTTTATATTCATGTTTACTATATTCTTTATCGGATTAATCAAACGAAATTTCGAATTTCCAATAATAAACAA
>Ga0100378_1005261_pt1 | contig 11902 bp, 18 predicted proteins | sample CryGeymeta201502_FD_81535 | JGI IMG/M metagenome (GOLD analysis project Ga0100378, IMG submission 81535) | Groundwater microbial communities from Crystal Geyser aquifers in Utah, USA - Crystal Geyser metaG 2015-02 | ecosystem: Environmental > Aquatic > Deep subsurface > Groundwater | place: USA...
GCGGCGGCCTCGATTGCGGCCTTGTCGGCGTCTGCCCGGAATGTCGTTTTTTGCATAATCCCTCCACCTTTCCCCGCCGCTGCCCCGTCAAGAGGCGCCCGGACCGGGGGCGGGTGGGGGGGGCGTCAGGGCCGGTCCGGGCGCGAACCGGGTTCGCCGGCTCGGAAACGGGCTTGCGTGAAACGCACAATTAAGTCAAGTTGAAATTTGTGTTTAACGCAACATGGGAATCCGCGCGGCGGCCTTGTGTGCGGTAAACGCCTAGTTCGCCGCCATCCATGTGATGATGTGCCGGGAGAGCGCTAGTTGCTGCAGATGCTCATAAAGTCGCCTTCGCCGAGGATGCGAAGGGGCTGGCCGGCCGCGATCAGGCTTTCGGCCTTGCGGTGCTTGCTGCTCTTGCCCTGCCCGTTGAGCTTTTCGATGTCCTGATCGCCGACAACCAGCAGGGTTGTCTTTTTCGTGACGTTTGGCTCCACCGCCGCGCCCGCTTCATGGGCCATGTCTGCAGCGTCACGGCGAAGGATCTGCAGGGCGCCGGTAAAGGCAATGCTTTCGCCGACCAGTGGCCCGTCGCCGTCGCCGTCGCGCCGGAGATGTGCGCCCGCGCCCGGAGGGCTCGACCGATTGCATAGCGCGACCCACTCGGCCGGGCTGTATCCCGTTTCGTCCATGGCGCGCTGCAGGACAAGCCCGGCGACGCGGGCATCTTCCAGGGCGTCGTGATGCCTGAACGTGATATCGAGATGACGCGCGAGATTTGCCAGCCCATATCCTGAATGGGCAAACTGGACCCATGCCCGCCGCGCGACCCTCGCCGTGTCCAGCCAGTTGCATTGAGGTGCGGTCAGAGCGCCACGCGCGCACGCCTGGATCAAAGCCGTCCGGTCGAAATGGGTATGGCAGGCGACGATCTGATTCCGGGTGCGGTCCATCAGCCAGGAATGCAGTTCCGGGAAAGCTGCCGCGCCGCGTACGCGATCTTCGGTGAGGCCGTGCACACCAACATTGTAAGGGTCAAAATAGTCCTGCGGATCCACGAGGCGAACTTCGGCGTCAACCTCGATGCCGTTTTCGAACCTCACAATGCCAATCTGGCAGATGCTGCTCATGCGCGGGTTGGCGGTTTCAACATCGACCGCAACGAATTTCATGGCGCGCTTCCCCCTTGCGCCGTCCTAGGCGGCGTTGTCTTTACGGGCGTGGCCCTGCCGGTTGGCTTTCAGCGTGTCGAGCAGGCCGAACAGGATGCGCCGGTCATCCTCATGCGCGCGCAAATGCTGCACGAGATCGCGCTCCTCGCCGGACAGCCCGTCGCCATTCTCGATCAGATCCGACGGTGGGCAGTTAAGGACTTCTGCGACTTTCATGAGGTCGGACACAGAGAAATTCTGCTCGCCCCGCTCCCATTTACTGATCGTGGATGTGTCCTTGTTCATGAGTTCGGCAAGGTCGGCTTGCGTTAAGCCAGCCGCGTCCCGGCGCTGACGCAGCCGGAGATAGGTCGGACCTGATGAGGTTTTGTAGGGACCGCGCGCCATTCCGCATTGTTCACGAACGCGGAGATTCTCGCCACGGTGGCAGACGCAAATTTTGCGCGAGAGGGCTTGATCAAGGGGGCGAATCACCGGTACCGAATATTGCGTCAAACGCAAAATTGCAAAAGGGTTCCCCAGTGACGCGACTAGAAGCATTCAGGAAAGCCCAAAAGTGGACCTACGAGCAATTGGGCCGGGCGTTGGGCCGGGCCGGGTCGCAGTGCCAACGATACTGCAATGCGCACGCCCAGCCCCGGCCTGAGGTGGCGGCCCGGATTTCTTCGATCACCCACGGCCTGATCCATGCCGGCAATTATGCCGACCCGGTCACGCCGGCCGAGGCGGCCGCGATGATGGCGGAGATCGCCGAACGGGCGGAGGCGGCGTCGTGCTAGAGCGTATTGCCGACCATCTTGACCCACATCTTGCTGTCCATTTCCAGCAGGGCCTTGCGACCGTCCGGAAAGAGCAGGATGCCCGTGTTGCGCTTTTTGTTCCCGCCGAGCAGGACCCCGGCGAGCAGTCCGACCGGGCCCAGCAGGGCGGCACCTGCCAGCCCGAACGCGGCCGCGCCGCCGAGTTTCTTGACGGCATCTTCGGTGGCCGGCATGAGCTGCGCCCCTTTGAGGCTCAGGTCTTCCTTCTGCGTGAACGTGCCCGGAACGGGCAGCTTGATCGACCCCTCGCCGAAACTGAAATATTCAGCGATGCCGGTATTGCCCCAGTCCCCGCCCCGGATTTTCACATTGGCCATGCCTTGCCCTCTCTGGTTTCGCCTGCGCCGCGTATTTCACGGCACCTTCTGGTAGACCCAAAGCGCGAGGGTGCCAAGCGATGAGCCCGAGCCTGATCATCCTTCTGTCCGTATGGGCCTATTCCGTAGTGACGGCCTGGTGCGTGCTGCGCACGTTCCGGGCCCTGCGCGATGCTCATGTGCGTCAGTACGGCGCAGCGAGTGTCAATGCCGAGCCGGTGCGCGTGGCCCATTTGCGCCATGCCCTGCGCACCGCGCCGGTCTGGCCGCTGGCCGTGGCGGGCCTGCTGCTCGATGGCGCCCTGGCACTCGGCATCGCCCTTTCCCTCAGGCTGAAGAAATGGGCCGGGCATGAATAGGAAGGATCCCTGCGAGCGGTATTGTTCGAGCTGTGCCTGGCCGGTGGAATGTGCAGCCGACGAAGCGTGCCGCCGGCGCGAGGCGGGCGAGATTCGCAGTGTCTATCCGGGATCGGATCGTTTCTTAGCGGGTTCCGGTGCTGCTGCGCAGCCCCATGAACCGGGCTCAAGGCTGTCTTCCCTAGCGGGTTCCGGCCCGGCTGCGCCGGTCCATGAACCGCAGTCGTGTTTAGACGAGGATGATTGGTATGATTCTTTCTCCCCATGGGGTGCGTTTGACGAGGCCATGGGCCCCTTGCGGCCGAACGAGCAAGAGATCGGGCCGGTTTTCGTCATCGGCGCCCTCGCCAGCACCAATTGGGTTCACGCCCAGATAATCGGCGTGGATCTCGCCAGCGACCCGGACATGACCGGCTATTACCTGCCGCCAAAATCACAAAACGGGGAGCGCTGAATGGCTTTCATTCTTGGCATCATGCTGGGCGGCCTGATGGCACTGGCCGGGTATTTCATGGGCGTGCAGCAGGCGGGCGATATTTTCGAGCGGGCGCGCGGCAGGAAGCAGCCATGACGGGTGTGCGGATGATCACCGGACGCCATGGCCCGGACGTGACCGGCGAGGCGCAGCTCTACGAGACGCCGCAGCAAGCGGTGCGCGCCCTCTGCCGGGCCGATAACTGGCTGCGCGGCGGGCCCCGCGTCCTGTGGGACCCGGCCTGCGGGCCGGGCGCCATTGTCGCCGCCCTGCAGGCGGAGGGCCATGATGCACGCGGCAGCGACCTTTATGCCTATGGCGCGCGCTGGAAGGGCGACATGGCCCTGCGCCGTCCGCGCTGGCGCATCGACTTTTTGAAGACGACACGGCGGCAGGCCGGGCCGATGGAGGCCGTGGTGATGAACCCGCCTTATGGGCGCGGGCCTGATGGCGTGCCGCGCACCGAGACATTCCTGCTGCACGCGATGAGCCTTGTGCCGCGCGTCTATTGCCTGCTCGAGCTCGGCTGGCTGCAGGGCCAGAGCGCGGCGCGCGACAGCCTGCTCGACAGCCCGCACTGGCTGGCCTTCTACCCGTTCCGCGAGCGGCTCGACATGAACCGCGACGGCTGGGACGGGCCGAATGCCGCGTCGACCCGCAAGCATGCCTGGTTCGTGTTCGGCCGCGAGGCCCGGCCCGAAGGGCCGCATGTGCGCCGCCTGTCCATCCTTGAGGGAGCCTGACCGATGGAACGCAATTACCATGCCCTGGAATTCATTCCGCGCCAGTCCGACCCGGCCCGCAAATGGGCCCTGTCGGTCAAGCAGCCGCTGGCGGGCCTGATCGCGACCGGGCGCACACAGATCATTACCAAATCAGCCGCGCCGCCGCCTGAACTGGTCGGACGGCGCATCGCCCTGCATGCCGGGGCGGGCCATGTGCCCTACAAGGCGTTCAGCGAGCATGCCCGCGCCTGGGCCGAGGCGGCGTTCGGCGCGGACCTGCCTGCCCTGCGCCACCTGCTGCCGCATGGCGGCGTGATCGCCACGGTGGAACTGGAAGCGGCGTTCCGCATCGGCCGGGTGATTGACGGGCGGGCCATGGCCAACCCGCTGGGCAAGTATGCCGCCCATTATGCCGGGCGCTGGCACGGCCATGATGGCGGGCGGATCTTCGAGCAGGGCGAAACCGAAGCGCGCTGGGCCTGGGCCCTGACGGCGCCGGAACTGTGCAGGCGGACCGTGCCCCTGCGCGGCTATGGCGGGATTTTCGACCTCGACCGGGCCCGTGAACTGGAAGCGCAAGCGCAGCAGGGAGACGCAGCATGAGCGTGCGGGGCGGGATTCCCGAAAAGCGGCTGGCGCGGCTGATCCGCATCCTCGATGCGTTCGCGCGCGGCGAGGCGCGGGATGCCGTGCGCCGCCGCGAACGGCTGAGCGATGAGACATTGCGCTCCGACCTCGACCTTTTGAGGGCGCACACGCGCGAGGAATTGCTGGCCCTGCAGGCGCGCTATTCCCGTGCCGCGCGGCCCGTCCGCACACAGCGGGAATGCGCCTACCTGGTGCGCGGCCCGGAGGGCTTTGCGCCCTGCGGCGCGCGGGCCAAAGGCCAGTATTGCGCGGCGCATGAAGAGGCAACACGGCCGATCGGCCGGACGGTGGTCATGCTGGGACAGCAGGCCGCGCTGAACACGACGGGAGGGCGGGCACGATGAGCGCGGCAGATATTGAACAGGCTGTGGCGGTGATGATCGCAGCGGAAGTGGCGCGGCAGATGCGCGGCGTCAGCCAGCATGTCCGCCACCTTGGCGACCTGGTCGACCAGGTCAGCCTGACGCTGGAAGTGATCCGCGAGGCGCTGCCGGACGGGACCGATGCGGCGGACGATGAGGATCCGGAGGCGGGTGATACGGCCGGTGATGACGATGCCGGCGCGCCGGAAGCTGATGCCGATGCCTCGCCGCGCAAGGCTAACGGGGATCAGGCCGACGCTGCGCAACGTCGTGTGACGATGGCTTTGAAAACGCCGGGCAAGCTGCTGGATGATTTCAAGGTCGATGCCGCAAAGGCTGTCCGGGAAGCTGCGAGAGAGGTTTCGCGGAAGGATAAGGGCGATGCGGCGCCTGCAAAGATCATTCCGTCACAGGCGCGCCCGGCGGACATGCATCTGGATGTCACCGGCAAGCCCGGCTGGTGGCGTAACGCGGTGGCGATCAACCGCGCCGCGAAGAACCGCGTCGTGCTCGACATGCTGGTGGAGGAAGGCAAGGCCACACTGAGCGGCGTGATCTATGCGTTTCGCCCGCCGCTGAAAGAGACCTATGCGCTGAACGTGATCAGTGAGGTGCGGCGCCTGCTGAAGCAGGGCGGCCATGATCTCGTGCGCGGCGCGGACGGGACCTACACGGTCGAAGCGATCGGGAAGGGCGGGGCATGAGCGCGCCGTTCACCGATGACCTGTCGGCCCGGATTTCGGCGGCCAAGGCGGCGCTCGTGTTTGGCGACGTGGCCGTGGCGCTGGGCCTGAAGGGGTCGAGCCGGACGGGATGGGAATGCGCGGCCTGCGGCGGTGACGCAACGGTGCGCGAGCGGCCCGACCACAAGGGCGCGCGCTGCCGCCTGGCAGACTGCAGCAAGGGGTTTGACCTGGTCGGCCTGGTGATGAGCGCACGCGGCGTCGGCGCGCGGGCGGCCGTCGCCTTCCTCGAACGTGTGGTGGCCGAACTGGCCGCGAAAGGGTGCGCGAAAGCGCCGGGATTGTTTGACAGCCAGCAGGGAGATGCAGATGGCGAAACCTAAAAAGGATGCGGGCGGCGAATGCCTGATTGCCAATGTCGATGCGGCAGACTTCGCCAAGGCGCTCGGCCATGTGTCCGGGGCAGTTGCGCGGAAGGATCTGATTCCGATCCTCAATTGCGTCATGATGGATTGCCGGGACGGAAGCATGCGGCTGGTCACGACCAATCTTGACTATGAGTCCGAAGACCGCGTCGCGCTGGCCGGCACGGCCAACCAGGATGGCGCGCTTTGTGTCGACGCGCGGGCATTGCAAGCCCTTGTCAGTCGCATGCGGGGGGAATGCCTTGTGGTGCATAATCTCGCTGATCAGTCGATGAGCATCACGGCGGGCCGCATGCGGGCAACATTGCCAGTCCTGCCGTTTTCCGATTTTACACCAATGGATGAGGACGATACGGCCGTGCATCTTGAGGTGGCGAGCGGCGTCATGGCGTCCGGGTTTTCGTGCACGCTGCATGCGGCCTCGACCGAAGAGCAGCGCTACTATCTCAACGGGATTTATATCGAGCGCAAGGATGGCGACCTCTGCTTTACGAGCACGGATGGGCACCGTCTCGCGCACATTGAAGTGACGGCAGGCATCGAGGATGATTTCGACCCTGTCATCGTACCGCGGCACAGCCTGAAGGATTTCATTGCGCTGGCGGAATGGGCTGCGGGCGAGGTCAGGGTATCCATTGGAGAGCGGCTTTTCAGTATGGCAGCACGCGGTCGCCAGCACACCGTCAAGCTGATCGATGGATCGTATCCGGATTATGGCCGCGTCATTCCGAAGGATACGCTGCTCAATATTACGCTTCCGGTGAAGGAGGCGCGGCAGGCGCTGGAGCTGGTGGTTGCGGCGAGCACCGAGAGGTCCAGTTCGGTCAAGATCGAAACGGAAGAAGGCCGCGCGCTGTTCAGCGTGTCGGGCATGTCGGGTCGCCGCGCCGAGGCGAGCGTCGAGCACACTGACATTGCACCGGGCCTGACGGTTGGCCTCAATGGCAAATACCTGCTGCAGGCACTCGCCCTTGCCGGTGATGAAATGTCGCTGGAAGGGCACGAGATTGCCGAGGGCGAGCGCATCTTCAGTTTCTCGGAAGAGGCGATCGCCTTCATCCGAGAAGCGAAGCGGGCCCGCAGGCAGGAACGGAAACAGGCCCGCGCGGGAGGGCTGTCCTGATGGCACGTTATGAGGTGGTGTCTTCGCCGAACATGCGAAGCCTGATGAACTGGTCGAAAGAGCGGCTGGCGCGGACGCTGATGGATTTCTTCCGGGCGAGCGATGCCGTGCGCGACGTGATGGCCGAGCGGGGCCGGCAGGTGACGGGCGAGGGCTGGACGCCGGCTCATGATGACGATCATGGCCATGGCGAGATGGCTATGGCGGCGGCCTGCTATGCGGCGCATGGCGCGCTCGGCTGGTTCGCCAATACGCAGCCGCCCGGCGGACCTCAGCTCTTGTGGCCATGGGCGCCCGGCTGGTGGAAGCCGAAGGATCGGCGCCGCGACCTGGTGCGCGCGGGCGCGCTGATCATTGCCGAGATCGAGCGGATAGACCGTATGCGGGAGAAAGGGGCGGGGGATGAGTGAGATCTCGAAAATCGAATGGTGCGACAGCACGTTCAACCCGTGGATCGGATGCACCAAGATCAGCCCGGCCTGCGATCATTGCTATGCCGAGGCATGGTCGGCGCGGTTCGGCCGGGCGCGATGGGGCGATCATCCGCGCGAGCGGACAAGCGAGGCGAGCTGGCGCATGCCGCGCGTCTGGCAGCGGCAGGCCGATGCCTTCGAGGCCGAACATGGGCGCCCGCGTTTCGTGTTCTGTGCCAGCCTTGGCGACGTGTTCGACAACCAGGTGCCGGAAGAATGGCGCGCCGACCTGTTCGATCTGATGCGGGAGACGCCGCGCCTCGTCTGGCTGCTGCTGACAAAGCGGCCGCAGAACATCGCGAAGATGCTGCCCCCGGATTGGGGCGATGGCTGGCCGCATGTGTGGCTTGGCGCGACGGTGGAGAACCAGGACGTGGCTGAGCGGAACATTCCGGCATTGCTGTCAGTCCCGGCCGCAAGGCGGTTTTTGAGCTGCGAGCCGCTGTTGGGGCCGCTGGACATGACGCGCGTTGTGAAGCGACGGGGAAGCCCTCCTGCCGATGGCCCGCCCAGACCGAGCGCGACCCACGCAATCCATTGCCTGCGCGGTGAATCCTATGACCTTGGCTACATGACATTGCTCCGAAATGGCCCGCGCATCGACTGGGTCATCACGGGCGGCGAGTCCGGCAAGGATGCGCGGCCTTCGCATCCGCAATGGTTCCGGAGCCTGCGCGACCAGTGCGAAGCGGCCGGCGTGCCGTTCCATTTCAAGCAATGGGGAGAGTGGTTGCCGATCAGCAACATGCCCGAGGATATGACCAGCGCATGCTATCGTAGCAACCGCAAAGCCAGAGATGGCGAAGATCAGGCGACCCTCGATGAGGTTTTCGGGTCTCATGCGATTGTTGCCAATTCGGTGATCCATGACGACGGCACTCTGCACGATCTGTCAGAACCTTTGGCGTTCCAAGACGGCTGCGCCGCGATGACGGTATATAAGGTCGGCAAGAAGGCTGCAGGCCGCCTGCTCGATGGCGTCACGCATGATGGCCGCCCGGAGGCGATCCGATGAGCGGCCACACCTGCCACTGGCCCGGACGCGAAGCACAAACCCAGCCGGCGGGACATGCCGGCAATCTTTAACGTGGAGACTACATGAGTATTACATTTCAGGAGTTCAGCAGCACGAATATCGCGCGCTGCATTTCACCAGCCGCCTTCAATCATGCGATCGAAGACTGGTCTCTCTCGGACTGGTTTACGGCGATGGCGGGCGAGGTCGGCGAGGTCGGTAACGTCATCAAAAAGCTGAACCGTTACAGGGACGGCCTGGGCCATCAAAACAAGGAAACCGAAGAGGATCTTCGCGCGCAGCTTGCGGACGAAATAGGCGATGTCCTGGCCTATCTCGATCTGCTGGCCTTTGCGGCCGGGTTCCATCTCGAAGGCTGCGGCGTCAAGAAATTCAACGCCGTCTCTGCCCGGCTTGGGTGCGAAATACGCATGCCATCTGACGGCTAGGCCGCCCGCCGCGCAGGGCGCGGCCTGAAGTTAACACACTGATTTCATTCAACACGCGGGGCGTGAACGCGGACGGCTTGCCCGAAAGCGGCGAACCGGGTTCGCGCCCCGTGACGGCAAGTGGAGGGTTTTTACATGAGTTTCGAGATGATTGACGCCATAAGGCGATGCGGCCTGGAGACGGGCGCGCGCCGCAATGTGCTGGACGCGCTGGCCTGCTATACCGATGCCGAAACCGGGCTGGCCCGCGTCAGCCGCGTGACGGTGGCAATGCATGCCGGCGTCGCCGAAAAGACGGCGCAGCGCGTGCTGAACGAATTGTGCAGCGATGGCGAACTGGCCGGCCTTGTGCGCCGCGTGCGCGAGGCCTCCGGACGGGGCAATCCCGCGATCTACAGCCTCGATATCGCGCGCCTCGAAGCCCTGTCCGATGCCTGCAAGGCGGCCGGGCGGCGGGTCTTCGCGGGCGTCGGAAAGCGCCTGTCCGATGCCGGGCTGATCGGCCGCAAGGCCAGCCCGGAGAATATCCGCGCGGTGTTCCATCAGTTGTCTGAGCTTTTGCGTGATGAGGATGAGCCTGTCACGCGCCGCCTGGTTGACACGCACCGCGATGCGTTCGAGGCCGCCCTGGCCCGCAGCCGGCAGGTCGAGGTGATCGGCATGCGGCCGACCGGAAATCCCGGTGATGTGCCGCCGCTGGGGCCTGTGGATAGCGTGGATAAAGGGGGTCAGGATGTCCCCCTTTCGCCGCCAGAAAGGGGGACATCTCGTCCCGAAAGGGGGACATTTCGTCCCACCCCCTATAATAAGGATTCTTCCCCCTCAGGGAATATCACCTTCACGCGCGAGGCGCGGCCTGTGGAAAAAATCCTCGTGGCGCAGGCGGTCGGTACCGGGGACGCGGTTTTCTCGGTCGAGGGCCTGCTGGCGCATGTCACGGTCAGCCGCAAGGAACGCCTGCAGCTGATCAGCGACCTGCACGGGCGGATGGTGCGGGTCAGCCCGGCTGGCCTGCTGGCGATCCGTGCCGACAGCGAAGCGGATGCGGCCGATATCGAGGCCCGCTGGCTGGAACCGCTGGTCGCGTGGGCCGGCATGCTGGGGCTGTCTGGTGTGGTGATTGATGCGGCCTTTGCGCCCGAAGCCGGGGAGAGCCGTTCATGACGCGGAAACGGGCACGGCCGACCCTCGGCGCGCCGCTGGGGCCTGAGGGCCGCAAGGCGCTGGCGACACGGGTGAAGACGATCAATGCGGCAGGCGATGCGGCACGCGAGCGGCTGGCGGCGAAGCCGGGCCCGATGACGGGAAAGACAGCGGGCCGGGCCCCGGCGAAGCGGGCGGTGGACGCGGCAGGCGGCCTCGACCGCGAGATCGCGCAGGCCGAGGCGCGCATGGAGGGCCTGTTGCGGCAGGGCGCCTATGCCGAGGCCGACCAGGCCGGGCGGACGCTGGCGGGCCTGCAGCAGCGCGCAAGGCGGGCGAAGCGGGCGGCGCAGCAGGCGCGGGCAAGGCGGGCAAGGCTCGACCATTTCGCACTGCTGGTGGCGCGCTCTGCGGTGCTGACCGAGTGGCATGCCGATGTGGCCGACCGCTGGCTGGCGGCGATGGATGCGGCGGCAGACGGCCTGCTGGCGCGGGCGGCGGACATGGATGCGGAGGACGGCCTGCCGGATGTGGACGGGCCCGGGGATGGGGCGCGCGATGCGGTGACCGGGCGCCGGGCCAAGCCGGAGCTGGACGGGGCGGCGATCTTCCTGCGCGGGCGCAGCGTGCTGGACCGCTGGAAGACGGCGGTGCCGGTGGCGGCCGTGGCGACCGGCAAGCGCAGTGTGCCCGCGACGTTCGATCCGAAGCGGATCAAGACGCAGCGCGCGGCGCCCGATGCCACGCTGTCGGAGCGCAGCTATATCAACCGCGACAAGGCCGACCGGCTGGAGCTGGCCTTCCATGCGGCGCTGTCGGCAGGCGGGCATCCGGCCTGGTGCGGGGCGGTGGCGATTCGGGTGATTCGGCACAATGAGGGTGTTGTGGCCTCGATGAAGCGGCTCGGTGTGTCGCACTGGAGCAAGACGCAGGATGAGCTCTGCACCGCAATATCGGCGGGGCTTTACGGGGTGGCGCAGGCGCTCGGCATGGCTGTGGATAAATGAAGCCGGTTGACTCCACGACGAGATCGCTGTCCTTTCGCCATGTTGCAGGACTGCGGGTTGAGGGGGCCAAGGCGCCCCGTTTGCTCAAACCAGCCCCGGCCTTGCGGCACCTCCCACCCTTGACCTTGCCCTGCAGGCCAGCCGCCCTGGCGGTGCGCAAAGGCGTTGGATGTCCCGCCCCTGGTGCATCCGGCGCCCGCCTGCAGGGCATCCTTTTGGGTCTTGCCATTCGTATCCGGAGCATTGCCGCATGGCCAGCCAGCCGCCACGACTGAAGCCCGCCGGGCAGAAGGGCGCTGCGCAGCTGGTCATCCAGCAGCCGGACGGGTTTGGCGATGACGGCAGGCTCGGCTCGACGGCGCGCGGCTATGGCTCGCGCTGGCAGCGGGCACGGCTCGGCTTCCTGGTGCGCCACCCGCTGTGCGCCATCGCGGCGCTGGAAGGGCGGATGGTGGCGGCGGAAGTGGTCGACCACTGGTATCCGCATCGCGGGCTGAAGTGGCTGTTCTGGACGCGGGCGCTGTGGGTGCCGATGACCAAGGCATGGCACGACGAGGGCAAGCAGCGGCTGGAGGCGCGCGGCGAGGGCGCGCTGGACGAGATGGCGATGCAGCTCGGGCTGTCGACGCTGTCGCTGCTGGAGCCTGACAGGGTCGGCGAGTGGCGCGCGGCGGCGGCGAAACCGGGGGGGAGGGTCCAATCCAGACCCCTCCGACGTTAGAC
>Ga0100378_1005262_pt1 | contig 11902 bp, 12 predicted proteins | sample CryGeymeta201502_FD_81535 | JGI IMG/M metagenome (GOLD analysis project Ga0100378, IMG submission 81535) | Groundwater microbial communities from Crystal Geyser aquifers in Utah, USA - Crystal Geyser metaG 2015-02 | ecosystem: Environmental > Aquatic > Deep subsurface > Groundwater | place: USA...
ATAATAAATAGTAATTATCAATGTGTGTACTTAATTATATAAGATGTATTTATTATTTTATAAATTAATACATAATTAAATACAAAATTAATTAATTTACAAATAAAAATGAGTATTGATTCTGGTTCAAATAATGAGAAATTTTTAAACTTCAGACAAGAAGAGAATAAAAAAAATACATTACCAACAGAGCAAGATCAAGACAAAGAAGAATATAAAAGAGAAATAATATTTAATGTAGAAATATTCAAAACAGCATTTAAAAAAATAAACAAAACTTTAGAAGACACTATTACTAAAAAAGATCTAATACAATTTTTAGATAATAACATGGAGAAAGTAAAAACCATATAAATCCTATTAAAAACATATTAAAAGCATATTAAAAGCATATAAAAAGCATATACATACCAATAAAATAAATTAAAATAATTATAAAGGAATTAGGACAAACCATTACCTTCGATAGAAAAATGCTTGATAAAATATTAAATTCTTTTGATGATCTGGATGAAAACCAAATTTCTATGTAAAATAAACATAAAAAAATAGATCTGAATTTTCAAGATCTTATTTACAAATACAAGAAGAATTAAAACTATTTTGTAATGATATTGTAGGCAAAATTGAGAACGAAAAGCTAAATATAGATAAATTTTCAAAAAAAGTCTTAGAGTTAAAAGGAGAAAGATTAAATGAAGAAGGGTTATGTTTTAATGCGAAGATTACTATCGCAATTTTTTCGTTAGAGTTTGCAGAAGATATTTTTTATTCTGACTATACTGATATTTCTATTAGGATAAAAGATAACGTGCAGAATTATATAAAGCAGACTGATTTTAAGAATTCAGCTAAATTAATTACATTTAATGATTCATTCGACTTGTAAGATTAAATTTTATAAACATATCAACTCATTTTATTAAAAAATATAATATCAATTTAAATAAATATTTTTAGTAAAATAAATAGCAAAAATCAAACATTAATTTTCGAAGTCATTGCAAACACAAACAGAACATCAAAAACTCATGAAGTTGCTAAACAAGTATTCAATCAGATTAATTTTCCTATTAATAAAATTGAAAATCAAGACGAATATGATGTTACTCTAGAAATTCATAATAGTGAAGGTGTAGTTACAAGTTTCCTTAAAACAAAAATAAGATTTATATGGTCATACTTAGAGTTATATCAAGATCTCCTTAATAAGGCAGAACAAGACAGAGCAAATTATGAAAATCAACATAAAAAATGCAATAATATATTAAATGCTTTAACAAGTATAACTCTTATATATCTATTAATCATCAAATAATCCTCTTTAGATCCATTTAGAAAATTCGAAAAAGAAGCCAAACTTATATTAAACACATTTCGAAGTACGACAGGTAAAAACCTAGTTCCTAATCAAGAATCTAGTTTATCATTTGAAAATAAAGAACAATATTTCATTGCAGAGAAGTTTGAAAATTTAATTAAAACTACATTAAGTAAGTTACTATTAATATAATTCACAGGTGTTAATGAAGTTCATTGGATGAAAATAATAGAAAATCTAATTTTAATAATTTTACTGTTATCATATTTTAATATGTTTGTTAAAGCAGATTTTATCAATGTAAGTATTTAGCATTTTATTTGATTAATAACAATAACAACAACATTAGATAATATTCTCACTTTATATGATAGTTATTATATATACTACATTGAAAACTAATATAATAAGCAATTTAGAAGATTTTTTGAAAATATGTTCATGTTTATTAGGTTATGATATATTTTGGTATTTATTTTGTTCAGATGTATTATCTTATATAATTATAATATAATAATTTATATTAACTGTATTTACACAATTATTATAGTCCAAAACATTAGATATTGAGGAAGGACACATCGAATCATCATTAAAATCAATATCACAATTCATAACTTTAATTATATTTATATGCAAAATATTTCTGTTTACTTCTGTTTGGATTGAGAAACTGAAAACAGAAAAATCAGAACTTGAAACTTCAATCTCATTAAGAACAAATTCTGTATCAATTTCTATATCAGCATAATATTGATATAAGTTAATAGAGAATAGTTTAATAGTTTATTATTTAGAAATCATAAGCGATGAGTGATAATAATGGTGGATATTATAAACTTAAAAAGGAATAATAATTAACTTTATTAATATAGTAATTAAATATGAATGATTGATTTTGTTAAATTGCTTATTGATAAAATAATAAAAATAATTAATTGATTATTATATTTAGTAATAGTTAAATAATTATAAAATTATATACAATAACTATATATATTAAAATTTTATAATATAAAATTTAAATATTTTTATTCATATTAAAGGAGTTCTCAACAGTTCCATCTGGGTACACTTTCTTAACTCTACCATCTGGGAACTCTTTTAATTTTATTCCATCAGGAAATATAGTATCCTACTTATATTAATATAAAATAAACACAAATTAACATAAGTAATTTATATACCTTCATTCCATTATCATACTCAACAGTAATCGTTCCGCTTAAATCTGTTTTTTGTAGTCTTCCATCTGTAAAGAATGTTTCTTCATATCCATCCTTCATGACTATTTTTAATGTGCCATCATTAAATAATATTTGTTTTGTGCCATCTGGAAAATGTTTTTCTAATTGATTATTATCAAATTTATAGACTATCATTCCGTCTGGAAAAGTGGTCTGTGTGGTTTTTGATTCGTCAAAATAATATATTTGTTTTCCATCAGGGAATACCTAATGATTATAAGAATATTAGAATATATTAGTAGAGTATAATACCTGCTTTATATCTTTATTAACAAAATAAACTGACTGAAATCCGTCATCGAAAATCTCTTTACGTACTCCAGACGGGAAAATAACTTCTCTTTTACCGTTTTCATACTGTCTTACGATTTTACCATCATCACTGATCTCTTGTTTTTTTAATTTTGCTGATTTCTGTGAATAGTATTTTTCTATATATTTTAACTCGTAATTTTCTTCTTCTTCATCATCATTCTTTTGATTGTTGACTAGAGAAATAAAGAAATTATAAAGAAAGTTTAGACGATTAATAAGATAATTAATAATATTTCTATAGTTAATACCTTGACTATATTGTTGATTAGGAATATTCGACTTCTTATTTGTCATATTGTTGTTAACATTTACGTTTATATTTGTATTATTATATTCTAAACCAGGATTTTTTTTAATATTTTTGGTATCATGTAGATTTCCCATATTTCCTTGTTTATTAGGTGTATGCGAAACTGAACTTAATGTAGTTGGTGTAGTTGTTTCTGAACTATAATGCTTTTGCATATTCATTATAGGTTTTGTTTGGGTATTATTAATACCTTTCTTAACTATATTCGCATTATTATTTACATTATTTATATTATTATTTGTGTTATTTGAATTATAATTTTGATTTAGTCCTAAACTTTTTACATTCGCAATATTAGGTGAATAGTTTGAAATATAATTCCTTTCCTATTATAATTAAAATATTAAGAATTATTATACCGAATCAGATAACTCTGCATCTATTGAATTTTCATTTAGATCATGTGATGGTATGACATTTTTTCTATTACTAGGTAAATTTGCTTGTATTTCTATATAATTTATATAAATTTACTTTTTTGTGTTTCCAATTGATTAACTTTACTATTAGTATTATTTGTTTGCTTTCCAGACATATATTTTATTCTTTGTTCTTCCATAAACTTTAATTCCTTTTCTAATTCAGCATTTTTACTTATTTGTTCATCAAGCTGTTTTTTTAACCTTTCATTATTTAGTCTATTTCTAGTGTCTTTTGCTTTCATTTCTTCTGTTAATTTTAATACTTGTGATTTTAATGCTTCTATTTCTTCTCTTTCTTTTCTGTTAGGCTGACTGATCATTTGTTTTAGATTTTTTTCTTGAAGTTTCTTATCTTTTTTTAACTTCTTTATTTCTTCTTCTTTCCATTGTTCAAATTCTTTTGTTTCTTGATCTTTTCTTTCAGTCCATTCTTGCATTTCACTTATTAGCTTTTTATTTAATTTTTCATATTCGGCTTTTAATTTATTGACTTTTTCGTTCTCGCTCTTAAGTTTATTAAATTCTTTATTAAGATCTTTTAACTTTTCATTTACAAGTGTCGAAGTAGATTCCTCTTCTTTAGGTTTTATACTGAGATTATCTTGCGATGTCTTTTTGGTAGCTTCAACAGGTTTAGAATCTACTTTAAAGTATTTTTTAATTAGAGAAGATGGTTGTGATGGCTGTGGTGTTGGCTGTGCAGTTGGCAGGGTAGTTGGCTGTATATTTGGCTGTATATTTGACTGTGATGTAGATTGATTATTTGATTTTGCTGGTTTAACATAAAGATTAGAAGGATTTATATTATTTGTTTGATTAGTTGGATTAGATACTTTATCCATATACATATCAACAATTTCTCGGTCATCATCACTATTTTCATTAATAGAGTTATTTTGATTTGGATTATATTTATTCGAGTTATTTACGTTCTTAATATTTTCATTTTTATTATCATAGTTTTTTTTATATATTTCTGAATAATCTTCTTGGTTATCTTCTTCCTCGTCATTATTATACAAATTATCAACCGCTTCATTGTATTCATTATGTTCATTATTATCATTATGATCATTATTGTCATTTCCTAATAAGTCATCTTCATTATTATTGTCATAATCTTCATAATTCTCATTGTGCTTATTATATGCTTTATTATGATTATTTTCATTTTCCTCATTGTTATTAAAATCTCTAAAGCTAATTTCTTCAATGGATTTATATGAACTTATGTCTTTTTCATTTAGAGGAATTTTCAAATTATTTATATTATTGATATTATAATTATTACTATCGATGTTTATCTTATTACTCAATGTCTGGTCATTTTTAGAAGCTATATTCTTCTTATCAATATTTGTATTTTTTGTTGTTATCCCTTTAGCTTGATTAACTGTTCCCATTTTAAACTCGAGTTTATCCTGCTTATCATTACTATTATTGTTATTATTATTACTACTATTGTTATTACTATTTCCGGAAAATGTTATTTTATAATTATTAGTATCAGTACTACTCTTATTAAATTCAATATTATTACTTTTAGCATTTTTATTATTTATAGCGTCTTTGTTACCTTTTATATCTTTAGAATCTTTTGTTTCCTTCACTTTATTTTGAGTATTGTTAACATATTTAATAGTATTACTATTATAACTATTGTAGTTATTATCTATAACATTTTCATAATTATTATTTTCATCATTACTCTCTTCGTCCTCTCCCCATATATTCTCAGTTATTTTTGTGATTTTTTTATCATGTTGTTTAGCACTACTAGAATGATTTGGTATAGCCTTACTAATAATTGGCTTTTCTTTTGGAATCTCTTTATTATCCATTGTAACATTAGTTTGAGTATTAGATTTTTTAATTTGTTGATTATTTTGATTATTACTTTGGGAATTCTTTACCTCGGAATTTTTAATATTATTAACATTCTTGTTTGAAAAGGATTTTTTCTTCTTTTTATCATCAACCTTTTCTTCTATTACTGGATCAACTAAATTATTTGTTTCAAAATTTTTATCAAAGTTTTGTGAGTAATATTTATACTTTTTTGTTTCGGTAGACGTTGGAGGTTTTATATCTTTCTTTTTAATTTTTTCACGGTCTCTTTTTACAACTCTTTTTGGTTCATCATAGTAATTGTCGCTTGGAGCATATAAATCTGGATCATTTAAATTTTGTTCTAATAAAGCCAAAAAGTCATTCGTTTTAGGTTTTATTGGAATATCATCAATATTAAGTGGTTTATCTTCAAAATTCATTTTTTCAGTCATTTTGCTGTTATAATTACTTTTAATTGGCATATCATCAAAGCTTACTACTTTCTTTTCTTCAGATTTAATTGTTGGTTTGGTTGATTTTTTTACTTCGGCTATCTCAGGACTATTGTACTCTAACTTATTTTCATCTTTATAATTATTTGACTCGCTTGATGTATTTTTTAAATAAGAGTTGAATCCTTCATTTTCATTGCTATTATACTTATTTTCGACAATTATTTCATCGTTATTTTGTTCTCTATCTAAAAATAATTTGTATATAATAAATAATAATATTACCATAAAATTTTTCGTTGCCTTTTTGAGAAGATGATAAAGATACTTCATTTTGCTTCTGTTTTTTCGTCGATGATGGGTTTGGCTCAGAAATTAATGAATTGTTTTGACTATTATTATGATTATTACTACCACTATGAATATTATATGTATAAGTATTGTTTGGATTATTTTGAATATTTGAATTATTTGGATTGATAGGGTTAATAGGATTACTAAGACTCCTACTGGGATTACTTTGACTATTATTTAAAACTTGGCCACTTTGTATATTTGTATTGTTGTTATTATTACTACTACTGTTATTATTATCAATACTTTGATTAACTTGGCTACTATTAGCAAGTTGATTATTCATACTTAAAAACTTTTGGAATTGTAAAAAGTTTTCCATAAGTTTCTCACTATTCAAATTGTTCAAATTGGCATTATTCTGAGAGTCATTTTTATTATTTTCCATCTGAGTGAATAAGCTCATTAGTGGTAAAAGATTATTTTGAGCTATGTTTTGGTTGTTTTCCTTCGACTCGTCATTATTTATATTTTCTTGACTCGAGGTCAATTTTTGTTCTGAAGATGTCTTTTTTGTATTGTTAGTAGATACATATTTTTGCATTTCTTTCATATAATCCTTCATTATCGGATTATTCGATTTAGACATTTTGTATTATTTAATAATTTAATTTAAATAATTATTATTTTTGTATTATATTTTAATATATAAATAAAATACTTAATAGTGATTAAAAATATTCATAAATAAAATGAGCGATGAAAATAATAAAAATTTAACTGAAACAGAAACAGAAAATGATAAAGTAAATGAGGAAGATAACGAACAACAAACAGACAATCAAGACGAAATAAAAAACGTTAAAACAGATAATGATCTTGTAGATGAATATAAAACAACAGATATGGATGAAGAGAAAAGAAAAGAAATCTTACGCTCTAATACAATAAAAGAAACAGAGAATAAAGAACAAGAAAATCCAAAAGAAGATATGAATATTGATTTAAGTAAAATGGACATTACCAAATCTCATCTTATGTCTAGTCAAATAAATAACTCGGGAAGTATTCAAGAAAGTATATTATGTGAAAATCAACATAAATCAGAAATTGTAAAAGATATAGATTTCAGTAATAAGGAAAATAAAGAAGGTCATGAAAATAATAACAAAAGTAAAGACAATAAGGAAAGTGAAAGTCCTGAAAGTCTTATTGAGAATAAAGATAAATTAGTTGATAACGAGCATAACGAGCACAACGAACATAACGAACACAACGATGAAAGTCACACTACTAATTTAAAGATAAACGGTAATTATTCAAATATATTATTAATATACAAATATTAATTACTAATAGATAATTCACTTAGCTTTAAAAAAGATAATAAAGAAGAAAATAAAGAAGAAGCAAAAGAATCAACAAATAATCAGAAAATGATATTTGATTCCCCTATATTATCAACACATAAAAACTTAATGGAACAGTCTAACGTAGAAAACCATATGAAAAGTGATATAATGGAACTTGATAAAGTAACAACCGATTCTATTGTTATAGGTAATGGAGATAAGTCTAAAATCAATAGCCCAATGTTTGAATCTAATATATCTTCAATAAAAGGTAAAATTATAATTAAAACAATATAGGTAAACACGATAATGGTGAAACAAGTTTTAATTCTAAAGAAAAGGTTGAAAAAAAAGTTAAAGATAAAGAAGAGGAGTCATCATTTTCTAAATATGTTCCATGGGTTTTATTATCAGCAGGAGGTTTGATAATCACATATATTTTGTATAAGAAGTTTGGATCTAATAAATAATAATAAGATGTGTTTTCAAAGTAAATATGATGCAGGAAATGTTATCAAAAGTCTTCAAAGAAAATCAATAATATATAACTTAATTTAATTAATTAATAATATATGTTTAGTTTCTTTCAATGTTTACTTCATTATAATGCTCTTAGTATAAATTTATATAATTAATTTTATCTGTCAAGTCAATATTAATTTAATATTATTTTAGTAATAATTTTATAAATTTAAATTATCAAACGAAAAAATGAATAAATTAAAAAACCAAGAAGAATTTATTACAAACATAATTAATGAAATAAATTACTTAAGACAATATCCTCAAAAATACGCTGAAAAGCTTAATATGTTTACACATTATTTTAAAGGAAAAGTTTTTAAATATCCAGAAGTAACAATAAGAATAATGACAACTGAAGGTGTTACTGCTTATGAAGAAGCAATAAAATATTTAGAAAATCAAGAACCATTAGAACCTTTAGTTTACAGTTCTGGATTATTTCATATAGCAGAAGACTCCTTAAAGGAAATACAAAAATTCCAAGATATAGGTCAAATGAACGATTTAGACATTGATTCTTTAATAGAAAATCATGGCCAAGTTATCGGGGCCTTTGCCCAGGCTGTCGACTTTGGCAGCTCTTTGGCCGAATTAGCAATTGCAAATTTATTTGTAGATGATGGTGATCAAACTAGAGGAAATAGACAAAATCTTTTAAATCCAAAATTTAAACTAATTGGAGTTGCAACAGGAAATCATAAAGCTTATCAATATTCCACAGTAATCTTATTTGCTCGTTACTTTTTTGAAAAAGGTGTTAAACCAGGTGACTTATCGGATGATAATTATACCGCAGAAAGTCCTAAAAGAAGTAAATATATAAGTTTTAACTTTTAACTTTTTAATAATTAGAATATAATCAAGAAAAAGATAGTAAAAAAGAACAAGAAGTTGAAAGTAATAACAATATAAAAGATAAAATGAAAGATAAAAATCAGAAAGAAAATTATAATGAAATCATGAACAATATTAAAAATTTGTCAGATATAGAAAAGAAATATACAAAAGATAACGATATTAAAAAAGAGAAAGATAAAGAAAAGTTTGTAACGAATAATCCTCCTATAAAGGAGAATAAAAATTTAGTAGTAGATGATGACGCAGATTTTGATCTACCAGAAGGTGTATTAAAAATAGAAAGATCAGAAAAGTTTATAGAAGAGAAAGGAGTAAAGAAGAAGATAATAAAACTAACAAAATATATGGAAGATGGAGATATTAAAAAGGAGGTTTATAAAGAATTAGTAAAATAAAATAGATAAATAGAATGATAGATTATTATAAGAATTTAATTTTATATTATAATTACTTTGTTTCTTAATTAAGTTTAATCTTTAATTTTTATCATCTAATTGATAAATAATTAATCAGATAACTTAATAATAACTACTACACAAATTAATATATATTATTTATTTTTTTATAATTTAACTAATAAAATGGTAAACAATAAAGGAAATAAGATAAGTACAAAATTAATAGCAGTTAATCAGTTTATATAAATTCAATAAGCTATTTACTAACTAAATACATATCTATCAAATAGAATCCTTACTTTTTTAATCCAAGAAATACTTTTCGTTCCTCAATTTTCTGTCTTGGTCTAGAAGCAATAAGACTTTTATACTGTTCATTATCATGGTTATCATTAGAAAGAATTAAGTCATCTTCTTCAGTAAATACAGTATCTATAAGATTAACAAATAATTAAAGAATTTATATTTGTTAAGATTACTTGTTTTCTGAAGTGGATTTTTTAAAAACTCTTTAGTGTCTTCAATATTGTTTGAGTTGAGAACTAAAGCACTTCTAATAAAATCTTCTGAGTACATTGGGTAAATAACTAATAAGTCGTTAATAATATTTTTGATCATTTCATCTGATCTGTTTTGTTTGATTTCTTTTTTATATTTATTGTTATCTATATCCTTTTCTATATCAATGTCATATTCTAATAAATACAGCAATATTATAAATATCATAATATACTTAATAATAATATTATTATATTGTTATATTATAAAACATTTAAATACCTGGTGCTAGATTAATTTGATTTTTATTAACACCTAAACTAATATATTCATTTCCATCCTTTCCATCATTACTAGTGTTAATATTATCATTGTTATAATTGTTATGATTATTATAATGGTTATGATTTGACTTAATATAAACAGAAAAATATGATTCTAAGCTATCAATCCTATTAGATAAAAACTCTCTTACCCCTGTTACTACCTTGAAAAGCCTAAATATATATAATATTTAAATATTATTAAAATTATTTACTCTAAGTTAGGACTGTTAATCATTTCTCTGTTTTTATTAACTATTTCAATAAATTGCTTATAATCTTCTTTCTCGCTTATTTTTATCCAATATTTTTTAAATGTTTCCGGTTTAAGTCTATTAAAAACACTTGGGCAACATCCTGTTTTTGTAATTTCCTTCCAAAAAGCCTCTGATTTTCCAGATAGTATTTTAACGTTTTTAACATCTTGTTTTAAGTAATCTAAAGGATTTAACATAACTTCAAACATAGTTAGTAACATATCAGAATTTGTTATTTGAGTTTTGGTTTTGTTTAGTAAAGTCTTTATATCTATAATCTTACCTAAATTGTGGACTAAGGAAATTGCATTATTTTGTTTTCGTAATTGTTCTTGTTCTTTTACACTTTGAACTAATTCTACTTTTTTCCTAATTTGGTCCATCTTTTCTCTTGCATTAAACTCTCCAGGAATAATAAGTAATCTCTCATCCTTTTTAAGCTTATCAACTTTATCAGGTTTTACTTCATTTTTAAGTAAAGCATCATTCTTTGCATGGCCGCCCAACGTTGCTTGACTCTTAGGCAAACTCTCAAAATTTCTAAAATTATACATAAAGCCACAACTATCCTTATTATCATTTTCTTTTTCAACATCTGATATTATTTTACTTGATGGATAAGAAAACTCAAAAGTTTTAAGATTACAATTATTTTTCATTGAGTTTTTATTAATTACATTAATATTAGGAGCTACATTTTCCAAATCCATCAAATCAACATCATGATTTAAGTTTGGAATATGCTCTTCAATAGTATATGTTTTAATAGTTTTATTCATTTGATTACTTTCATTATTATCGATTATATTTTTATTATTATTTGAGAGCGCTACTTTTTTAACATTTTTGTTAACTTTTGTTATTAAAATATCATCAGTTATTTGATTGTTATTTAAACTAGCAACATTATTACTACTATCTCTTCTCTTACTTGGTTTATAAACTCTCAAATAAACATTCTCAATTGGTTTGTTTATCTTATTATCTTCAACTTTTCTTGTTGAACCTATTTTTTGCTTTTTCTTTATCTTTTTCGGTTGTTTAACTGACTTTAAACCATTAGAATTATTTAGTTTATTTTGGAATTCATTGTTTTGTTTGTTATTATTATTTTTCTTGTTATTTTTAATTTTATTATCCGCCTTAAAATTTTTGTTAGCCTTATGTAATAAATGTAATTGTTTTTTTTTATTTTTCATAATATTTGCGAGTATTATTATAAATATTCTAAAAATTGTATTTTAAGTTATAATTCATAAAAATATTATTTTTGAGGGATTGTAAGTGCGATTAGTCAAACTTAAATTAAGAAAATAGCTAAAATTTAATTAAATTATAATAATATTAAATGAGATTTCTTTAGTGGCTTTAATCCTATATTAAATTTAATAAACTTAACTACGTCACAATCACAATTAAATAATAAATTAAATGATTGCAATTATTTAATAAAGTAATAAAGACTTAGATAATGATAATGACTTCTATATATTTATTTTA
>Ga0100378_1005275_pt1 | contig 11887 bp, 9 predicted proteins | sample CryGeymeta201502_FD_81535 | JGI IMG/M metagenome (GOLD analysis project Ga0100378, IMG submission 81535) | Groundwater microbial communities from Crystal Geyser aquifers in Utah, USA - Crystal Geyser metaG 2015-02 | ecosystem: Environmental > Aquatic > Deep subsurface > Groundwater | place: USA...
AGACTTGACAGATGAAGTCAACAGGCTCCAGCTTTTAATCAAGACCAGAGATGAAGATATATAGAAGTTGAGAACAATTAATGCAAAAGGACAAGAGAATCTTTACTCCTCTCAGGATAAATCAACTGAAAAAAATGGAATATTTGTGATTCGAGAGGCAAGTTAGAAAGAAGAGCGTAGTCGTAGTGCCAGCGGAAATCATCCTCCTCAGCAAAGACCGGCGGGTGTGGCCATTGGACAATAGTTCCAGTATCGATATGAGCTCATGGAGACGGCTAATAAAAAGCTGACACATGAGAATGAATGCCTTAGAAAGAAATGCATTGAGTACGAGTTTAAGTAATTGTATGTCTATCCAGAATGAATAAACTAAAGGAATAATTTGAGCTAATCAATCGTTTAATTCATGAATACCGCGAAGAGAACGACAAACTAAAAGAGACCAACAGACTGCTGAATACTCAGGTGGGAGGTCACGTACAAAGTAGAGTGACCAGTTCTCAACAAAGTACGATTAGGACTCATTCACAGCTGGAAGTTCACAGACATAATGTGAGCATTGGATCTGTTGGAATGAGGTCTAGGCTGGGCATCAACGAGGGAGTGGAATGATTATTATAAGTTTTGTTAGTGATTGTGATCAAATGGATTTGATATATTGATATGAGCCAGTTCAGCTATCCTCAATACCAAAAGCAATATAACCGTTGCAAACAGTGCTTCAAGCTGATAGTTGACAACACTGGACTTCAAGAGCCCATTTGTGGTACATTTTACTGTCCTCGTTGTTTATGCACCATCTTTCAATCTCACTATATTGATCCTCAAAAGGATATCATCGTTGAACTGTACTGTGGACATTACGTCGATCGATAAACTATCGAAAAGGCTATTGCATAATATTGTATCAACTGTGGAAATAAGATTGATCGCAAGGTGGATGTGTAGATGAAGTAGGGAGCTAAGTTGTGTCGGGGATGCTTTGACCACCATTCAGTCAAATACAATGATTTCTTAAACTAATGTGTGAGCTGTAACCGAATCATCAGGCTTCGAGATTTTTTGGCAGGAACATAAATCATGCTCTGCAAAGATTGCGCTACTCAGCAAAGTGAAATTCAAGCAACAACCTTCTCACAAAGCCCAGCCGCCTACAAGAAAGAAGAAAGAAAGCCTGAAGTGCACAAGCAGTCTCCTAAGAGCCAACAGAACATCTAAAAATCACCTTCTTCACCTCCTCAAAAGGACAAGATTTCGAAAGGCAGTCTTCGTTCTTCGTCTTCAAGAGGTTAAGAAGACCTTCCTGATGATATATCGATCGTCAGCAGATTTAGTGCTTTGGAGATTGAGTAACACTAGTCTAGCAAAGATGTGGAAGGGGAAGGCAGGGGCATGAGAAAAGTTAAACTTACTTCTAAGCATTCCATGGATATTCGTGTTGAGAACTTGAAAATTAATGTTCCTCTCAAGTCTAAAACTGACAAGATTTGTCAAATTTGCGGATCGCTGGTTCATGAAGAAGGGCTAATTTTAGATTCTCAAAACAAGTTGCAATGTAAGGTCTGTTACATGCAAACATTTGATCCGAGAGAGTCAGGATTTTACAGAAGCTTTGCCCGTACGAGTACTGCTAACTCTCGAGACAAATTCTCTTCAGCTCCCAAAAACAAAGGACTGCTAGGTGATAACTTAAAAGATGGAATTAGAGAAATGAAGAAGTCGATGAATAGTGGTGGTAAATCAGAAATAAGTAGTCCCTATCCGCCAAAGCCTACTCAACATTTGACGGTCTCACAAGCTACTAAACCTTCAATCTGGGAACTTCCTGGCAGAGCAGATAGACTCTGTGATATATGCAAGGCCAAAGACTACAAAATTACTCGAGTTGACAAGAAGAAAGTGTGCCAAGATTGCTACTATAAGCCTTGATTTGTGATTTTTACTCCGACAGTATTATTTAAATGTTTTTAGAAAACATCACCGAATAACAAATCGAATAGTTCCGTGAAGCCTTTGCCCTTTTCGATAAAGACGGCGATGGCTGCATCAATAACAAGGTATTTAGTATGGCATTCAGGAGCTAAAGACGGTACTCAGATCTCTAGGTCACAATCCTTCTCAGCAGGAGCTTGAGGTTTTCACTACCTTGGTGGACTAAGACAGGAGTGGAACCATTGATTTCAGATAATTTCTCATATTGATCTCACAGTACCCTATTCATAAATCAGACGGCTTAACGAAAAGACTATCTTTGATGAGATCGTGGAAAGTTTCAAGGTGTTGGACAAAACTGGAGATGGATATTTATAAAGGTATGACTTGAAGAGAATCATGATGAAAAGAGGACAAATGAAGGAATAATAGATTGATGAACTGATGGACAGCCTCTAGATGGATGAGGAAGATAGAATTTCAATTGTTGAGTATGCAAATTACATGGTCCAGCGACAGTCCCAGTGATTTTAAAGCATTATTCTTAGAAGTTATTATTATTCTATGATTTCTGCAGCACAAAACGACTCACCTGCTCTTCTTGACGCCCCCTCTAAGACATCTGATTCTCAAATCCTTTACTACATTTGGTCAGTCATTGAAAAATACAGGGAAAGGAAAGAAGAATGCACCATAGAGTGCATTTTGTGCTAATAAAAATTGGTCCATCTGAGCCTTCTAGTTCAGGAAAAAGACCCTGACTTGAAGTTCAACTACGACTTGAGCGAATAGTTGATAGCCTTTGTCCAGAAGATAAATAAAATAGCGATGGAACAAATGGGTGAACAAGCTGATGGAAATCAGGCTAAGTTTATTTCAAAAGCTGTTGATGTCGTAATGCTTCCTGAATCGAGTAAATTAGTGCCCTACGCAACTCTCGCAAAGCTGAAAATTCTGACCTTCAACAACTTGGCTTGTGTCCTTAAGAGGCACAAACATCTGAATGTGGCATTGAAGGCTGTCTGTTTCGCCTTGGAACTGGAGCTTCAGTTGATCAATAACAAACAGCACCAAGAACAGTATGACATTGTGGCAACTTTTCTCAATAAGGCAGCAATACTAAGCGAAATGGGAAAACATTCTAATGCTCTTGAATAGATCCGAAAAGCCAGTGCTTTGGCAGATAAAATTGGCCACTAGGTTGAAAAACAGCTGAAGGCTTGCGAATCTGAGGACATGATGAAGCAGCTTTAAGAAAAACGACACTACGGCTTGTACATGAAGATGTTGGTAAATTACAGCATTGGAGTAGAGAAGGAGCATCAAAAAATGATTTCTAGCTCCATCGCACACTACCAATAAAGCAAAAGACTTGCTATCATAATCGACAATCAATTCATGGCGGGAAAGCTTGAGGCTATAATAGCAAAACTCAGAAGAGAATGAAAAATGATCTGCTCTATACTATCCAAGATTATCAAAATAAATCTTCTCAAGCTATCATATTCATTTGTTAGAGGACTGTCTTTTTGCTTCAGGTCTGCTTTTGCTCCCTCGATTTCCAAAGATCTAATCATTAAGATGAGTAAAAAGATTGGTTGTACCTTCCTTCTTCTTAGTCATGAAGCATATTTGCTGGTATTTCAAAAATATTTCTTCGAGTAGTTGATCTTTTTTCCTCATGAACTCTCTTTCATACGCCTCTTGTCTTTCACTCAATGCCTCATGCAAAAACATCTATTTATCAGCCTTCAGTTCTGCTTTTCCTTTCTCCCTTACAGACTCTTCAACGGCCTTTTCGTTTTTGTTCTAAGATGTGAGTTCATGGCATTGCTTGGTGAGCCGCTGATGGTCTTTTTACAACTGCTGAATAAGTTGGGTTTGAATAGAGATAGTTTGAACCATGGGAAGGTACTCTTCCACTGTCTATGCAAAGAGATCCTCTATTTTTTACAATGACGGGTTAGGTTAGTTTTGCATAATAGATATTATTATACACCAAAATCGATCCTACTTATCTCTTTATTCCTTCTCCGATCTTACATGATTGCTTTTATTCTATTTTTCTCAGAATAGAGGCAATCATATCCTCGGACTGACCTTTTTCATTGGAAACTACACTCATAAATATCATTGATATGACAAGCACTCATCTGAATAGCTTAGCTTGGACTATCTGATCACCCGTTCTTGCTTCTGAGCTCCCAAACAATTTTCTTGTTACGTCTCCAATAGCTGGCTGTCTTCCAATGAACTGGTTGTCCTTACGTTCTGCCCAACAGTGGTGGGGAGTAGTCTTTCTGGCGGGAGTGATCCAATCGGGAGTTGAATAGTTGAGGCCTCTGAAGGGACTACCGTTCATAATTTAGTATTAATTATTATTCTGACTATAATTACCTCACCATTTAGATTAATTAGTATACAAACAATCCTTTTACTCATGGACCTCAAATTCTTTAAAGCCCTTGAGATCGTTATAAAAAGCTATTCCAAACAGCATGCACAGAAGCTGATCGATCATAACCTTAGCATCAAAATCATGTTGAAGGTTTCCCTTCCGTCTTTCCTTTAATTATCGCAAAAGATGCAAATACATCCAGGATAAAGTGCTGCTTTTGTGAACAAAAAAGGAAGCCGTCATATCAAGGAACTTGTCTGTATCACAATCAATCATCCATTGGGACTTTAGCTTGGACAACTTCTTATGAAAGGTATTGATGAGTGCATTATTATTGGAAGCAAGGGTTCTGTCAGCAATGTTCTTGGAAGTTAACAAGAAAAAGATGCATCTGGATCAACCAGGGCAATTTTATTTAAGGTTGATTAGGTCAATATTGAAGAAACAACCCAATGGCTCGATTCTTATCTTTCTCTTTGCGAAGTATTTTTTGGACATCTGCATCTAGTTGTCAGCTGTTTCGAATGTCAGCAGAAGACAGATCTGATGGAAGAACTAAAAGCTGAAGAGGATCAGGATTAATTTGCAAATTTTAGGTAAAATGGGTATTTTAGAATTCTTGAAGAAAGAGCAAGCCGAATAACTCTTGAGTAATTAAGCTAAATCTGTAGCATCCAGAGGCAGCGCTGGGGCGAACTTATGGTTTTTGGAGACGGAATTGACGGGATAGTGTTTTGGCTAACATATAGCAGGCTTCCAATTCTCGGAGTGACGCCAAGCATTAGAATCAAGGGAAGTAAAGGGAATTAACTTCAAACCTTTTGGGAAAGCAATATAGGCTGTAAAGTTTTAGTTAGAAAGTAAAACCTGAAGAGCTAACTTGAAGACCTGGAAACAACTATCGTGATATTCAACTTGAGAGAAGAGTATTCAAAAGAACTTGAAAACTGGATACAACCTTTCTTCGAAGCTGAAGCAAAGAAAATATTGACTCGAGGTGCCCTTTAGAGACATGAAGGTGCTCTGCAAGACAAGATAGCTATGTGTGAGAGGACAGCACAACTGCTAGGAGTTCCAGCTATTGTGATTCTCAAGAAACTGATAGGATGATGTGATGTTGATGACAATTGCTTATTCAATCATTTATTGCGTTCAGAGTAAAATTCGATATACTTGCTGACCATGTCGTCGACCCTCCCCTGCATTTATTTCGATATTTTTTTCTTCATGTACCTGCGATAGAGGCAAAACTTGATAATGAAATTGGTACGATAAGGCTAAAGAGAAGGACTCCCAGTCCAATCACCAATACGAGAGTTGGCCATTCCACTGAGACAGTTTCGAGGGTGGATGTACTATCTGTGTATTTGCTACAAGCTCCTGGAGGGCTGGTAAGAGTATTGCAGACATCATCAAAGACGAATTCAGCCTTGATAAAAACAAAGGTTACGTGAAGATTTCCTTTTAATTTGTTCTGATTGATAGTGACTGTAGGATATCGGCCGACGCCTGCCATTTCAAGCTCTCTTTTGTTAACAACTAAAAGTCTGTTTTCCTCTCCTTTGAATGTTCCTTTGAATCTTACTGCAAAGTCTTCAGTGTTTATTTATAACTTTTCAAGGGCATTTTCGTGGCAAGCTTCCAGTTAACTGATGATCGAGCACTCATCACCAATGTACTTCATATATTACCACCATTTTTCAGGGTAGAGCTCGAAGAACAGCTGCTCCCTGATTTACTGATCAAGGATGTGTCGGCCAGTAGCTGACTCGTCATGCCTATAGTTAAAGGCACAGTAGTTGGTGCCTTAATAGCAGTCAGTAGTGGGACAAGTGTCACATCCAACAGTGGAGTAGATGAGCTTCAAGTTGACGTAATCTTGAATTTTGGGATAATAATGACGGAAAGTTTCAACAAAACGATATGACTATCTGTTGTCTAAGTAAAAAAAGCTGTACTTGTCTGGAGGTAAAGGTTGAGGTCGACCTTATCGGTCTTGACATTCTCAAAGGTAATCTTCATGAGAACATCCATTTAATCATCCTTGGATGATTCGATTTCATCAAGAATCCTTTTGAGCTTTTATCCTGTTTCGTAATTGACGAAAATAGAAGGAATGTTGACCTTGTAGCCTGAGTTATTTGTTATTTACCATAACCGTTGTCTGCCATTATGATGGTGTTTCTGTGCTCCTTGTCATCCATGATGATCGCCATCTGAGCTCCTAGCTTCTGAGCATTGAGAGTCTTGGTCACGAATTCGCATTCTCCTCTTGGAATCAACAAAAAGCTATTTTCTGAGTCAGAAAGACAGATACCATAGTCAATGTCGGGGTCTATTTATAGTTGGCATTCTTCTCCAAAGTTCGGGGAGTGAACAAGCTGGCCGATAATAGTCTTTCCGAATCTGAATCGAAGCATACTGTACGGTGCGAATCCATAGTTAGCGATTGAGTATGGAATGTCAAGCAAAGCTTCATCTGTTTCCTCGAGGGCTTCGTAGTTGTAAATGCTAAGCTTGGAGTTAACTAAACTGCTTGTCATGAGTAAGCTGAACAGGATAGCTGCTGTTGCTTGGGCCTTTCTGATCATGGATTTGATTTGATTACTTGATAATAGTTTAAATATCACATTGGACATACAAAGCCACTAGAGCTTACCATAGCATATTTTGTATTTTTAAAAGATCAGTTTTCCTGAAATTTTGCTGCAGGTTGCTCCAGCTGCAGTTATAATTAAATAAATGCTTAGGAAACTCAAAATAGCTGACTTCGAAGTCTTAGCAACCCTTGGAGTAGGTATCGATAATTTTTCTCAGGAACTTTTGGCCGCGTAAGGCTTGTAAGGCATAGACAAACCAACAAATTTTATGCAGCTAAGATACTCAAGAAAATATAGATCCTGAAATCGAAGCAAATCGATCATGTTCAAAATTAGAGTCAAATTCTGGCTACCCTACATCACCCTTTCATTGTATAATTTTCTCTAGGTAGATTCAAATGGAGGGCTTTTGTCAAGATGCCCGCTATTTATACTTCGTGATGGAGTATGTCCCTGGAGGCGAGTTGTTGAGCTACATGAGAAGTGTATCCCGACTATAGTCATATCAAGCAAGGTATTTTGAAGATAAGGTAGTCTGTATGCAGCACAAATCGTATTGATATTCGAGCACCTTCACGATAAAAGCATCATCTTCAGAGACCTCAAGCCGGAAAATTTACTAGTTGCCTAAGATGGATATTTGAAGCTGACTGACTTCAGTTTTGCCAAAGTTGTAGAAACTAGGACATACACGCTCTGCGGAACTCCTTAATATCTGGCTCCATAAATTTTATTGAATCAGGGTCATGGAAGAGGAGTCGACTGGTGGACCCTAGGCATTCTTATTTACGAAATGAATGCAGGCATTGACCCTTTCACTGATGAGGATCCGATGATCATCTATCAAAACATCCTCAAAGGAAAAATACGCTTCCCTAAGGACTTCGACAAGTAGCTCTTTTGTTAATAAAGGGAGTTAAAAACGATAATCAAGAGATTTTTGACGGCAGATGTATCCAGTCGGCTAGGGATGCTCAAAGGAGGCGTAGAAGAGGTTAAGCAACAGAAGTGGTTCATCAAGATAGATTGGAAGGCTCTTTTGTCCAAGAAAATACCCATGAGTTTCCGGCCTCAGGTAAAGTCAGCAGGGGACACTTCAAACTTTAATAGTTATCCCGAATCGGACAATATAACTCAGAGCTTGAAGCCTTCGGATGATCCTTTCATAGATTGGTGAAAAAAGTAAAAACACTACTTCATTTATTAAGTGGCTTAAGCTATCAACATTATAATTTATTCTATACAACTCTTTCAATGGAAGTATTCTAGTGGGAATAAAGAGATTAATCCACCCCTTTCTACACGCATATGATTGGTAGTCGTCTTGTTATTCAGCTGGCTCGTGCGCAGGAATCACAGAACATATTTCGATGATCCCCATCGATAATGTCAAGACCCATTGCCAAGTGGGAAGATCATTAGGTATCGCACAAATCATCAAAAAGATTTATCATGCGGGAGGCATTCCTAATTTTTACGCTGGATCATCAGCTGTCATAGGAGGTTGCATACCTGCTCACGCATTATACTTCTCTATCTACGAACAAGCGAAAGTTTTGCTGGACTGTGGGTCAGAAAATGATGTCACCAAGTTTGCTTTCATTGGTGCTCTTTCCTCAATGTTCCACGATCTGATCATGACCCCAACCGAAGCTCTAAAGCAACGTCTTCAACTGGCTCGATCAGAAAATTCAAGCATAAAAATAGGAACCCTCACCAGAAAAATTTTAAGTTAGGAAGGTCTGATTGCCTTTTACAGAAGCTTTCCCATCAACTATAGTATGAATATTCCTTTTGGCTCTTTAATAGTGGTATTCAACTAGAAGCTAAAACAGCTCATGGGGGCGAAGGAAGGAGACCACGGTTTGAAGTACTATTTATGCGGAGGGATAGCTGGAGGAATAGCTTCCATCCCCACAACTCCACTTGACGTTATCAAGACGAAGCTTAACACACAGCAATGTTAAGCCGCAAACTGTTAAAAAATAGTACTCTGCAACATCCTCAAGGACAAAATCGAAAGAATGAACAGTAAGCCAACAGAAGAATTTAAGAGCAAGAGAGGAATGCTGTGGATGCAGAACAGATAAAGAATGAGCACCATCAGGTCAACTCTTAAGTACAGGAACATCATGGAAACAGTGAAAACTATCTGGAGGGAAGAAGGTGTTACTGGTTTTTTCAGGGGAATGCAGATGAGAATGGCCATCCAGTCAGTATCCTCAGGAATCGGCTGGGGGACCTACCAGCTGATCAAGGGAGTGATGGTCGCCAACAAATACTGATTTCATCTTTCTATGTTCATAATATATATGTTTGAATCAGCTGTAAATATAGGAACAGGGTTCCTGTTTGTGTGGATCTACAACGAACTCCAAAAGCAAATGCACTATTTCTCAGTCAACAGTAAGCTAAAGCAATAGCTTGAAGAAGCCCGGCAGGTCAAACAAGATCATCTAGGCTAAATAAGGAAAATGCTTAAGAAGGTGGAAGGAGATAATACTCAGTAGTCCTGCTGTATAGCTTTGTCGATAAAATAGCCGCCTCGTTCGACTTATCTATTCAGCAAAACATACCAGGCTGTTCCAATCAGTGACAAATACTTTTTTCTAGAGGATGGTTTTATTAAAGGAGCAGTGGGAGGATAATTTTAAATTGGTGACAGAAACAATAAGATAAAGATTGACTTGAGATAATGCAATATCGAATAATCCACTCTCAGTTGGTCCAGATAGATTCTTAAGATCAGAGATGACAGGTAGCCGGCCTTCCAAAGGGTGATTTTTCAATTAAATCCGAGGAGTCCTTTTATGCTCGTGGGAGTCATTAGCTATAATCTGGCTACAAAGACATACACCTTTCTTCCTTCATTTCTGCTCAATCCATTAGTCATGAAGGACACCCTCTAAAATGCTCAATAGTTCGTCAATTCTAAAATCAGATCTGCTAGATTCTCAATAGCTGTCCTCATAACATTGGCAGGTGTCATATTTTTGTATCGCCAAAATTCATTCAAAAAACTAGCTAGCTCAGCGTTCTCGTGGATAAAGTCATTTTTTGTTGAGCCCAGAGGCATTTAATAGCTGAGAGAAGTATCTAGTCGGCCTGAAGATAAGCTGAAATGCGGCTGTGGAAAACCCCTTGACATGATATACGAATGTGGCCATTTATCGATTTGCGAGAAATGCCATAAAAATGCGAGGCGTAAGTTCTGCCCAATCTGTCACAAATAGTCAGAAAAATTTCAGAAGGTTTATACTTGATATCATCTTTACTATTATTAATGTCCTTTAGCATTGAGTTTCAGGTCACCTGCAACACATAATTCGGGTAGCAGGCTGTTCTGTGTGGGAACCTCCCAGAACTTGGGCAATGGAAACCTTAGCATGGCCTCCGCCTTGAAACAGGGCCTCATTTATTCCCGCTCTGGACCACAAAAAAAAAGTTACTAGTCCAGTATTTCTGGCCATATTTAGAAACGGAGCCACTATCGAATTTAAGCTATGCAGACTAAACGCTAAGGGGTAGCTGGTAAAATGGGAGTAGATCAGTGCTAATCGCATTTTTTCACCCCGAGCCTCCCTGATCATTCGGCTGAAATAAGATGATGAGAATATGCAGCACAAAGTGATCATGAGAAAGGCTAGCATACGAAGTGTGGCAGAACTACCTGTTAGGAAGGGAACTGAGGAAGTGATAAACGTAGTTTTAGAGTAAGTTAGGACCTCGCCAGCGATAGTTCATCTAACAGATAAATGTGGCAGGAGCATCAGCCGATCAACGAATAAGAGATATCAATGATGCTGTTTCAGTTTGTAGAAAGTCTTCGAAGGTCGATAAGCATGCAGAAAGAGCAGGCTCTGAGTTGTTTTGAGCCAGAGCTCTAAATGTAAGGGCCTACTGAGCTGACGATAGGAAATTATTTCGACCACGAAGGAAGGAGACAAGTTATTATTCTTCCCTCAGAAAGGTATACAATCGATAGGAGAGTCTTTCCAATCAGTGAGCATGTTGAAATCATCAACTTATAAAAGGTGGAATAACTAACAATATAAGTAAAAAAAGACTAAATCATCATTTTTCACATTCTTGCCGATCGGACTGTGAGGATGAATTAAGTGGGAAAAATTAAATAATTCCTTACTCTGAACAAGAATACACCTAACTTGGTCATCGTGCATGCAATAGACTCGGTCGTAAATTTATTCAAATAGCTGGAATTCTAAGTGATCGATGTGCTCATATGCCTTGATGAAAATCAAGCAGCTGAAATGATGGAGGCCCTAGCTGAGAGTTTTAACATACAGAGCAAGGCCAAAAATTAGTTCTTAGTGCTTGAAAAAGGCAGGGTCGTTCTCAAAATAATACTGGAAAACATCATGACTGAAGAATATATTTCTCAACCAAGTGTTCCTATCAATCGAATGCTTCCTAAAGCTGTTTAAAATTTCTGCTTTTCATACAAAGACTCTGACAGCAGAGCCAAACTTCGAAGCCATTTTTCTATGATGGGGTCTGCAAATTGCCACTGCTTACTTGTTTTTCATCTGGCAAGTATCGATAGTATTTCTCAAAAAATAATGGGCGATCTGATTCAGTTGACTTTTAAATATGATACCTGGGTTTCAGTTTTGATAGATGAGTAATTCCCGGCAAACATTAGAGAGATGGTTCCTCTTGAGAGAAATAGAATGATTATGGTTGACAACCAGGGACAAATTTATACCAACGGAGATGTATCAAGTATCTATGACTACATCGAGATCAGCAAAGAAAAGTTTGTCTAAAATGTTAATCTGATCATCAAGGAGGCTGGCTTGGGGGTTCAAAATAAAACTAAACCCAATTCCATGGGATATTTTCTAGAATTTCCAAACAATAAACTAGGCTAAGTGTTTCAACAATGGACCATTCGGGCGATAAGGGACATCAATAAAAAATCATTGGCCAAAATATA
>Ga0100378_1005277_pt1 | contig 11884 bp, 3 predicted proteins | sample CryGeymeta201502_FD_81535 | JGI IMG/M metagenome (GOLD analysis project Ga0100378, IMG submission 81535) | Groundwater microbial communities from Crystal Geyser aquifers in Utah, USA - Crystal Geyser metaG 2015-02 | ecosystem: Environmental > Aquatic > Deep subsurface > Groundwater | place: USA...
ATTGGGATGTAGACCGAATACGCTTGGCTCATCATCAAGAGGAAGTGTTTCTAAGTAATCTGTAATACATTTTATATTATCAACTGCAGGTGCATAATAAACGCCTGAATCTGAAAATTTATTCATATCATCAAAGATTAATTCATCATAGTATTTTTCTAATATAGCGTTTATTACTAAGACATCTTTATCGTCTGTTACTCTACCTCCGTAATTGATTTCCCCTATTAAGAAACGAAGAATTTTAAATGGAATAGTGGAGTATTCATCGATATACATCTAAAAATTAATTATAAAAATATAATTACCCTTAAGTGTAGTTTACTCGTTTCTAAATCTGAATTCATCCATTCATATCTTATATTCCATCCTAATGCTCCGAATTTTCTTCTTTCAATAATTATTGCATGAAAAAATGCTAACCCGAATAGTAATTTCTTAAACTCAAATGGCTTTGTTGATCCTTCAAAATCTGTTTCTTTTATATTTTGGAATGTTCCTTTTAAATTTGCTTTTATTCCTTTTGGTGGTTCATTAGTTATTTTAATACCGCTTTGAAGAATTGAAACTGGGAACAATGGGTCAGGAATAGATGTAAGCCATAATCTATAATTCTCATGACAGTCAGCTTCATGGAAGTCCATTTGTATTTCTTCAAGTGCTGGCATCCAAGAAAGACTAAGATGACAATTTTCTAAACATACCCATTGACCATTTTCTCTTGATCTATATATCATATCCTTAGCTCTTTTACCTTGACCTTGTCCTAGTGATAAACTGTTTACAACTATATCTTTAGTTTTTGCGAATTGTTTTAAAAAGTTGACAGGGTTCGCTCCGGCTGAAAGAATAAATATTAATGGTGTAGAGTTTAATGAATCATCATAAGCGGATGCAATAGAAAACGGAGGACTTTCAAGGAATTCTTTTCCCATTGTTTTTTCAATAAATAACTTAATCGCAAATAATAGCTTTTCTTCTCGCATTACTTTTACAAGACATAGTTTTGAAAAGTCATTCATCTCTTCATATTTTTCTGGAAGCTTAGCTAGCTCTGGGTTATCACAATTCATAAACTCCTTCCATGCAGGTTCATCATCGTAAAAGGTAAACGATTGCTCAATACCAAAGAAGATTGAATTATATTCTTTAAGAGTTAACAAATTTTTATATTGACTATCGTTTTCTAACCATTTGTGCTTTTCTTTTAAAATCGGAGTTATAGTAGGACCTCTTAAGAAAATATTCCAATCTGTATATGAGATCTTCTCTTCTGCAAGGGCTATATTCATTGTTATTAAAAAGCTGTATAGTATCTTATCTGTTTCGAATAATCCTCTACATATCTTATTGTAGAAATTTATAGTTATATCATGAATTAGTATTTCTACTCTTCTTTCTAAATCGGATGATGCTTCTGATCTTTGTAATCTTTGATTGAATATTTTTGAGAAGTAACTTAAGGAGTTATTATACATCTCATTTACATTTGCCAAACTTGCAATAACAAAGTATAAGATAGAACCTCTAGCTGCTATTGGGCGATATACTCTTCTTTCTTTGTTAATGTCTTTAGCTGTTTTTTCTGATACTTCTAATTTTTGTGAGATACTTGTTGACTTAATTTTACTTTGATCTAATTTATTAACTAATATATCATTATCTAAGATATCGGTGGATGCGTCTTTTACTTTATTTAATATGTCGGTTTCTATATCTTTTATACTTTTTTTATCTGAATTAATTTGAACTACTAGTTGTCCAATGAGTTCTTCTAGGTCTGGTCTTTCGTTTTTAACAACATCTACTAAAAGTTGATCTTCAAGTCCTTTCATTGTTACAGTAAAGTTTATTATAGTAACTTTAATTGATGTTTCTGGTAAGTAATGAGGATTAGGAAGTTTAGTTGTAATAAATAGCTTAAAGTGGGGAGAGTACTGAATTGGTTTATCACCCATTTGAATTTGTAATGAAGCTCCTTGTTTAAAGATATTCTTCTGAAGAACTGGCTCTAATGTAGCATCAACAGTTTCTAATATATCCTCTATTAAGCATGGATATCCTGAAGTAATACAATCCTTTAGTCTGTTGAATAAATTTTTATCGTTTGCTTTGTAAGTTTTAATTTGTAATGTTGTATAGTATTCCTAATATTGTTATTAAGTATATAATTAGAAGTTAGTAGATAATACCTTTATCCATGTATTTGCTTGTACTTGAGGATCTATTATCAACGGCCATCTCTTACTTTTAGTTGTAATTATTGCATTTTCTATTGAAAGATCATCAGCGGGTAGTCCAGCTGCATTCCAATCTCTAATTGTCATAGGATCTGAAAGTATATCAGAGACTTTAAACTCTTCTGAGTCAAAGAATATTTCTTCATTTCGAATTATAGTTCTTACGCCACTAATAAATTCTTGTCTAAATTCAGTTGTAAATGGACCCTACAAATAAAGATAAAATATTATATAAAATAACTTACCGAATAAGCAACTGTTGAGTTAGCCATAATAACATTAGCTAATAATTTCTTTTCTTCTTTATCTAATATTATAATGTTTTCTTTCCATCTCTTTCCTTCTTCAGTTAATCCTCCTACAAGTCTTCCTGCTCTTTTTAATTTGACTTCTATATTCTCCATATTTTTTTGTAAATCACTTAAACTTCTTTCAGCGGAATTAAACTCATGTTCAAGTCTTTTTAGTTCGTCTTCCTTTGTTTTTAAAAATCCTGATTTTTCTGCTAATATCTTTTCAACAATTTCTAATTCTTTCTTAGCTTTATCTAAGCTTTCTAATTTTGGTTTAACAATTCTGAATTTCTCAACATAAACAATAATAGCTTCAACATATGTTTTAAGACCTTTTGCTGTAAGACTAACTTGGGAGTAATCAATACCTTCAATATCTTTAAATAATTTCTTAAGATCGTTTAGTTTTCTCATATCTCCTAATTTTTGTTTCATTAACTCTTCATTCTGACATTTTTCAATAAACTCTTTTGGGACTGACATAACTTTTTTGAAATCCTCCCATTCGGTACCTTTAGAATCAAAAATGAAGCAAATGCATTTTCCTAAAGCAACGATTTTAGTAGAAGGTTTTCCCATAGCTTTTAAACCATTCATATCTGTTTCGGTTAGGCCACTTAAGGCGGCTTTAGCTCTCTCTAATGCAGGTAACGCTTCTTTTAAGTCTTTATCGCAATCATCAGCAATTTTAGCAATTCTATCTCTTTCAAACTCAGCATTATCTTTATCAACTTGAATTAAACCTCTTTCTACATCAACATTTTTTCGTTGTACATTCAGCTCGATAATCATTACTTCGATATTTTTCTTCTTTTCTACAAGTTCAGGCTGAAGTTTAATAAGATCAGCTTTTAATGTATCAACAATAGAGTTAGCTAAGTCAAGTTTCTCTATTCCTAGTTTATAATTTGAAATTGATTTTGGAATAATTAATATTTGTTCTGCGTATATATCTAAGAATAACTTAAGGAATTCTAAATATGAAGTAGGAGTAATATAATAATTTCTACGATGTTCTTTTAAAAATCTTACACTTAATTCAAGAGCTTTAGTATGGATTTTAACAAAGATTCTTCCTAGTTTTTCACAAAGTCCTTCTTCCTTTACTAATGTTTCATTAGAAGTTAAATAACGATCTGCAACTGAAAATAGAGCTTCTTCAGGCCATAGATTAAACCAATCAATCGTACAACAATTTATAATTGATGGAAATTGTCTACATCTATTTCTAAATCCGGCTCCTACAGGTGAGAAGCACAGTGCTAGTCTTAAATTTTCTCTTACTCTTGAAACAAAGTATTGATAGCAACCATCTTTAGTTTCAAGATTAACACCAGGGTCAGATTTTGATATATCTTTTGCTGTTTCTTTAATAGTATTTTGTATTACATTTAGTTCATCTTCTTTAAATAAATTTGGAACTTCACCATTGTTTAAAATATTGTTGATGTCTTCTAAGAATGATTCATATATAATCTGAGTATCAGAAAAAATAAAGATTTGTTTTGAATCCATTGTACCAGCTTTTGTTAAAATTCTACCTAAGTCTTTCCAGAATAATTCAACACCATATCCTTTTGCAATTGTTAAGTAATTTAATTGGAAAGTAGGAGCTGATCCTACTAGTTTGGTGATGCTAGACCTACCTGACCCACCTAATCCGACTAGAAGGGCATTTCCTCTTGGTTGTGATAGAATTCTGGTAATTCTGCAAAAATGATTAATAGCATCTGAGAAGAAAACAAGATTCATTGTAGAAAATCTATTAGTCATGTTATAACGATCTAAACTATCGTTAACTTTCTTAGCTAATAACTGCATGTCTACAATATTTTTATAATTTTTATCAACTATGTCAGTAAAAATTAATTCATCGATTATAAGTAACTTCCTATCAAAGCCAAAGTTTTTCTCATAAATAGCTCCGATTGTTTCATCAAACCATTTTATATCTTCAACTAAAAGTCTATCTCTAAATTGTCTACAAGTTTCGTGAGTCCAAAGTCTGGCTAAAGCAGCTTTATCTGGTAAATTATCTGCATTAACTTGTAACATTCCTTGAATTAATTTACTCATATCTCTTAAGTTAAAGGTGTAATGTGTTTTAGCGGGAGTAGGTAACTTTTCTATTTTAATTTTAGTATAAACTTCTAATGCGGAGTCAATTACCAAGTTTGCATCGTCTACTAAAGATTTTTGCACTATATCTAAAAATCCTTCCATGATACTTCTGAAAATTTGTTTCATTGAATCTGTTGAAAGTTCTGTCATCCAAATCATATTAAAGTGTCTAAACAGTCTTGGTGTAACGGGGTTCCTACCACCACTAGGTGGGCAACATGCGGAAATAAAGTTAACATCTTTTATTTTTTTAATTGCTTTCTTCTCATCATAAAATGTCTTTAGATCTATTAACTGTCTAATAAACTCTATTGGTTGCTGAGATCCATATGTATCTAATTGAGGAATATTTATATCATCAATGAAGTATAAGAACTTTTTACCAGTAGGAGGTTGGAAGTTACCGTTCTTAAAGATTGCACTTTTTAAAGTATCAAATACATTTTTAGAAGTTGTCTTAGCAGAGAAGTTTGATGATTTGTATAAGTACATTTGAGGGTCTAAACTTTTTAAGAAGTCGAATACTATGACAGACTTTCCAACACCGGTTTCTCCGATAAATAAGCAGTTGTTATTATTTTTACTTAAGTTATTCATTAGGTATTTATACTTAAGAGTATCACTAGTCGGGACTAAAATATTGAAAAACGACACATTAGGACTATACTTAAATGTTTCTTTTTTATCAGCCCATTTTTGAAAAGTAGTAGTTTCATTATTAACAAATACATCATAAACTTCACACGAAGGATCCATCTGAACACCAAGTTTTTGAATGAAATCCTTAAGATATTTAGAAAATCCTCTTCTACTCTTATCTTCTATATTTGCTCCTACAGACCATATTAAACTAAATGCAAAATATAAATAAGCCAAATCTTCTAAGTTATCATTTGTTAACTTTATATTCTCAGGATTAATAAAACATGAAATAAAGTTCAATAGACTCTGAACAAGATTAACATCAACAGTAGGAATCATTTCTTTGCAGTCTGTTCTTAATTTTAAAAATAGAATAGGTAGCTGGGCTTTAAGCAACTCAGTCATTTTATCAATAAATTTAAGGAATCTGTTTATTCTTTCAGTAAAGTGTTTTCTTGAACCATCATCATCAAATATCTTATTTAATTTGATCTTATAATTAGTACACCAAGTTTCTAATATTGGAATATATCCTACATGATGAGGTTCTAAGTAGACCATTCCGCATCTAGATACCGTAGCTGGTGAAGCAACTTTTAAGTCATTTACTTCAAAGATTAAGTTCATATATTTTGGAATTTTAATATTAGACCCATCTGGAAGACAAAGTTTTCTTGAATCATCAAGTACTGTATTCATATCTTCAATCCATAGAGCGTCGACTGGCCCGTCGAATATTATCCATCTTCTTTTTATTATTTTATCCTGTTTCTCGTCTTCTTCGGCATTTCTCATCATTTTAGCGACGATACCATCTTCCCATGTTTGTGTTACTTCATCTTTTGCCATGTATAAGTCACTCTTTGTTACTGATTTAGGATTAAGAATACTAAGTATAACTTGAACAAACCAAGGATCATTTAACTCGGCATAGTTCTTATCTTTGGATAACTCTACTAATGTTTTGGCTAAATATTGATAAAGAGTTGATTTTCCTGTTCCGGTTAAACCGACAATCATATTTCCAAGACGAACCATCATAGTATCAAGAAGCATATTAATCTTTTCAGAGAACTTAGGAATATTTTGGAGATTGTTTGAATCTAAAGTAGCTTTTAGCTTTTCAAGGAAAGGTTTATTAGGAGTTTCTGGTACAATAACACGTGGGAATAAATCACCGATAATATCTATAAATAATTCGACATCTGCATCTAAAAACTTAGGAATGTTTGAATCTTTCATTGCTCGTATTAAAACCTTATTTTCAGCTTCATTTTGATCTTTTTCTTTTAAGTAACCTGCTCTTGTAAGTATAGATTTAATACCTCTAAGACCAAAATCGTAATGCTTTTGTTTTGATAATTGCTCCGAAGAAAGTTTGAACAACTGGAACATTTTTACACTGAGTTCTTTAGCTTCTCTAAACCCCTTTGAGAATAATGTAACTTCTGATACTAAAGCATAATTTGGAACCATCATTGCCATTGGTCTAAAAAGAGATTTTAAGTTGTCTGGTAATTCTGCTCTTCCGGCATAACCAGGATTCATAGTAATAAATACTCCAAATGATTGTTTTAGTTTAATTTGTTTACCTTCAAAGATTAAATCAGGTGCGTTTTCTTTAAGTGCAGCTTGTATAGTTTCTACTTGTTGAGCTATAACACTAAGTACTTCGACTTCTATTCTATTAAACTCATCGAAACAAGCCCATGCTCCACATTCAGCTAGTCCGCAAAACATTCTTCCCATCATAGTAATATCTAATTGATCTGAACAGTTGAATACGTTTACTTTTACTGCCATTGCTTTTCCTAAATCTTTTGTTGTTTCGGTTTTACCAGTTCCTGCTGGGCCGGCTGGTGCTCCTCCAAACTTTAAGTGCAATGCTGATGTTAAAGTAATATAGCATTTATCAGTTAATGGTGTAATGACCATACGTTCTGGGTTTCCTAAGTATTCATAACCGAAAATAAATCTTGCATTCGTTTGAGCAACAAAAATATCAAACTTGTCGTTTTCTTTTTCCCAATAGAATTTTAATATCTTTAACCATTCAAAATTATTTTTGTCTTGAACATTCTCTTTGATTAAATCTCGTACTACATCTCTAGCATGTACATTAATAATTATAAGTCTTTCGATTAATCCCTTTTTAACTGCTGTGTTTGATCTATTGATAACCATATCTGAAAGCTCGATGATTAATCCTAGGATAACATTATAGTAATCTTTTAGTAAAGTAATATCATCTAGTTTTTCGTTTTGTATCTTCATAAATCTTTTTTCTAAATCTTCTGCCCATTTAATTTGGTCAACAGTAAGAACGGCCTGGCAAGCGTAATCACCCATAATCCAATTTTTTCTTGGTTCACCATCATTAGGGTATGCCTCGATACATCTTACACATTCGTTATATAATGATTCAAACATTACGTCTTCAACTTCTAATAACCATTTTTCAATATTAGCATCAGCTATAACTGGATGAGCCATATTAACAATTTCATCTTCAGGGGATATCATTGAAAGTATCTCATTTGATGTTTCACTAGCAAAATTAATTGATTTAATTCCGTCAAAACATTTGTTAAGGTAGTCTTGAACTGCTCTTGGATTTCTTGTCTGCGAAAGAATTTTTAATAATTCATCATCAGATAAGAAATAAAATCTTGGGAAAGCCTTTCTCTTAGTTTGTAAGTAGTCTTCTAAACTCTTTTTAATATTGTCTAACTCTTTATTAAATCTAATCAGCATATCAAGTAGACCTTCTTGTAGACATCTTTCATATACGTTTGGATTTTGGTATGTTTTATACATTAAGTCTTTAAATCCTTTATTAACTTTGAAGAAACTTTTATAAGCATCAGGGATTTGTCTTTTAATATCCTCAGCAGAAAATATATTTTCTAAGTAAATCCATTGTTTTTGACAAAAAAGCCATTCTTCTAATAATCTTGTTATTAAATTTAAGTCGTCTTCCCATTTTTGAACTTTCTCTCTGATATCAGAAACATATCTTGAATTCATAGCTGATTGAACTAATTGTGAATGTTCGTCTAATTGTTGATTTAATTGCTCAATTGTTGTTATAATAAACTTATCTCTACTTTTATTATGAGGCATGATTACAAATTCTATTCCCTTAATTTCTGGTTTTACTTCATAGTTTCCTTTCCAATCTAGATCAATTTTTTTCAAGTCTTCCTGAATTTTTTTCTGGGCTATTGCACTAGCGGCAATCATTTCTACATTATCAGTATAATTTAAAATATTATGTTTTTTAAGTAAATCTTTAAGCGAGGTCTCATCAAGTGTTTTATTTGGTTGAAAATTAATATGGATAAGGCCGAATATTTCTTTCCAGTGCCTTTCAAGTAAGGAGTCAGAGCTTAGAGCAAGAATAATAGGTACATTAGCGTTCATCAATCTTACTTTTTCATTATAACTTTCACAGACTTTATCTGAATCACTACATTGTTGAGATAAATCAAGACAATCGGTTAAGTAGGTTTTCATCTTATTATCAATGTTTGCTTTGTGAAGTTGGCTTATCTTTGTATCATCCCATTCTTTTGATTCTGCTTCAAAACGTATTAATCCAGTCCATAATCTTTCTTTTAAGTTAAAATTGCTCTTTAGTTTTTCTAACTCTCCTTCAGTGTCTTGTGGGTTAGCGTCTAAAGTTTTTAAATATCCAGTAAATAGTTTTGCTTCTGTTTCAGAGGCAATTAACTCTTTGTTTATTTCTTTTAGCCCTAATTCAATATCATTTTTAGGTGTTTCTACATCAAGGTAAATACCTGTTGTTATCTTATCATTTAAATCTTTAATTTTAGTTTTGTTTGATGCTATATCTAATAATAATTGATTTACTAAACTGTCTTTAATCTTTTCTATTTCAGCTCTTGATGCTTTATCTTTTGAAGTTAATGTTTCATATGTTTTAGCTAACTCATCATGATCTCCTGTATCTGAAGCTGTCATTTCGATCTTCATTGCTTTTAACGTTGCGTATAAGTCACTAAATTTAATACATCTATTTTTTAATTTTTCTAGTTTTTCAACGTATTCTTGAAGTTTTTCTTTATGCGCACATGTTTTTCTAATGTTATTAAACTTATTATTATAAAGTTTGTCTCCTTCGAATGAGTCTTCTTGGATTTTCTTTTTAAGTTCATGGTATAACTCAACTAAGTATTCTTCTAGGGCCTTTTTTGAGATACTTAGAAATTGCTTAAGTTCTTCTTTTACTGTGGTAACTTCAGTATTAATAACTCCTTTAACATTTTGAGTGGCTACCTCGTCTACTTTTGAGTTCCATACTTGAATTTCGTCTAATTTCTTTTTAATTGCTTCAAGTTTTGGTTTACTAGCAATATATTCTTGAATATTGAAATTTTCTTTGTCGAGTTGTAATACTTTAAAGACTTCGAACTTAGTTTGGATGTATTTTTTGCTTTCTGTATAGTCTTTCATTAACTTGGTAAAGATGTAGTCAGTGTAGTTGATGAAATCTTTTGAGTTTTCAAGTACTTTTTTAAGGTTTTTCTTAAAGGCTTCTTCGAAGTCACTTACTCTGGTAATTCCTTTATCTTGGTCTGGGCTTTCTTTTTGGAGAATATAAGTATCAAACTGTTTTTGATCTAGTACCCCAAGCACTCTTGGTACTTCTATCAAACAATCTATCATAAACTTGAATAATAATTTAAACTTCTCTTCAAGGTCTTTCGAACTTGGACTTAAAGCAACATTAGCTTCTGTGAAATTAAGAAATAATGTAAAATATCCAGCAAAATTTGACTCTGTTCTAACTCTGTATAATTGTTCCTTAATATCTCTTACAGCTTTTTTATTAAGTTGAAATAGCATTTCGACAATCATTAAATCAATAGTCTTTACAAAAGGTTTAAATAAGCTAGTGTCCTTATTTGCTTTAAATATTAAGTCTCTCCTAACTTTTTTCTCTAGTTTTAATATATACATTGATTTGTTTCTTAGTTCTTGTAACGTCTTTGAATTTTCCTTTTCATCTATTTCTAAATTTTTCTTTAGTCTTGAGTTTACATCATTGAAAAGATCACGTAATGTACTAAATATATCCTTTTCAATATAATTTTTAATTTCAGCTTTTGCTTTTTCGGTTGTTTTCTTTTGAGTATCTTCGAAATCGAGAAGTTGTTTACTGACCCATGTTTGTTTTGTAACTTCGTGAAGGATTGTTTTATCAATTTGTTGAGTTTGGCCGTTACACATAATGAAAGGTTTGACGAATGAAGGTTTGGCAAGAAATAGTTTATCACCTAACTTCGATCTTACTTTAATATAACGTTTAAATCTATTATAATTTCTCCACATTATTAACAACTTGAATTTTAGATAATCTCTGAAAAAGTTTATTCTTTTCAATATATTGAACAGAGTCGATTGATACATCCAATCTGATAACGTGTAGAACTCAGCAATCGTCTTATTTTTTGATTTTTCCTCATTAAATGGTTCTTCTTGTAAAATTGTATAAACATGTGTAATTCCAGTTGGGGTAATTACAAAATAATCAATTGCTGCTGCCTCTTCGTCTGGTGTAAGTTTTGTTAGGTCATATGGTCTGAATATATACTTTTTGCTGAAGACTTTTTTCTTGCAAAATATAAATTTAATCGGAGTTGTGTTTCCATACATAGCAAAGAATTGAACTGCTTGCTCACCGTTTGTAATGTCTTTCATTCTTTGACTAGTTTTGGAGTCTTTCTTTTCGTATAGTTCTTCTTCTTGAACTTCGTTTTCATCACGTTTTTTGTTTGGGTCAAACATTTTTCGGAATACTTCTTTCAACTGTCTTAACTTTGGATCTTCATCTTCTGGAATTTCATCCTTAACTAACTGTTCAATTATTCCCAAATGAGAATCTTCATTATCCTTTAATAACTTTTCTTCTTTTTCTTTTAATCTTTCTTCCTTCTCTATAATAGCAAAATCCATTGACTGGCCTCTTTTACTTGCTTTTCTGGATTTTACCATGTCTTCTTTATCTTTTTCCTCTTTGATTCGTTCTAAGTTTCCTTTTTCTACCATTTCTTTTCTTTGTTTATTAACACTGTTTTCTTTATCCACTGGTAGTTTATATTGCGAATAGTTATCTTTTTCAAACGCATAAAGATTTTGAAAGTGTAACTGGTCTTCGAACTTCAATAGTTCAGGGACTTTAAAAATTCCAAACTTTTTCTTAATTTCAGGATCTGTGCTTAGATATTTGGAATGGTTTTTACGTTTGTATTGACTTTTATATTCTTCCTAATTATATTATTAAGAAATAGTTATACCTTAAAGGAGTTTATGCTGCCTGTTTTCTTGTGCATCATATTTATTTATTATTATTAAATTTATTAAGTTTATTAATTAAGTTGCTTTAATGGGAATTTTAAATGAAAATTTAATTAAATTTGAGTTACAATAATAATATTTTAATTTAAATATTATAAATATACTATAATAAGTATTTAGTAAATTAGAATGTTTTAGATTGGGGATTGGGGATTGGGGATTGGGGATTGCCCAATCCCCAATCCCCAATCCCCAATCCCCAACTAC
>Ga0100378_1005279_pt1 | contig 11882 bp, 14 predicted proteins | sample CryGeymeta201502_FD_81535 | JGI IMG/M metagenome (GOLD analysis project Ga0100378, IMG submission 81535) | Groundwater microbial communities from Crystal Geyser aquifers in Utah, USA - Crystal Geyser metaG 2015-02 | ecosystem: Environmental > Aquatic > Deep subsurface > Groundwater | place: USA...
AAAAAAGATTCAAGAAGAAAAGGACTACTTATATAAAAAGAGTATTTTAGAAGAAGACGAAAAAATTAGCAGGTATTATGCAAATCAAAAAAAGATTAAAGAAGTTGATGATTTTAATAAGAATTTATTAAAATATAAGCAAAGTGTATAATATTATTATAAATAAATATACTATAGAGAGTAAACAATAATTATAAAAAAAGTGAAAATAATAGTAACAATATTAGCAATAGTAGCCCAAATAACGGAGTTGACTTTCAATCTATTGGTAGAAATCATATCGTAAACAGTGTCCAACAATCTCCTAATGCTTATAACAATAAATTCAACAATTTAGAATATAGACAATCACCATTTAATAAAGAGAAAAATAATTTAAATAATAATAGTTATAATCAGGATGACTACAAAATTAACAATAACATAATTAATTCAATTCATTATGGAAATAGCAGATATGATCAGCAATTACTTTATAAATTACAATTAGACTGTCAAGTAATTATATAATGATTGTAATATTATTATTATATTAGATTAATTCGAAAAATCAAATATTTAATAGTCAAGTAGATTCCTTAAAGAATTCACATAAATATTGTAAGTAGTATTATAAAGTTTTTAGATGATTCGAATAGAAAATATGATTTTGGTAAATCTGATTTACCACACAATACAATTTTAAATCCTATAAATGATTTAAATTACAATAAGTATCTTAATAAATCAATAATAAACCCTAATCCCTAATTATAAATATTAAGGTTGTAAAATAAAATTGTATTAGTATTAATTGTAATAATAGTATTAATAATATTTTTAAATTATATTGACTTTAATAATAATAAATATTAATATATAATTTATTTAATTATCTAAACTTAAAATACTAAAGGTATGGGAGTCTTTATTAATAATTGCTGCTTTCAAATACAAATTAAAAGCGAAAGTGTATGTGAAAGAAAAAGGGCACCAAAGAACTTTCCTTTAGTTACAATTAACACAGAAGATTACATTCAATTTGAACATAATTATGATAGTCATCAACTCTCTCCTAAATTCCAAAATAAGTCATCATCTCTAAGGAATTTTACTGATTTTCTTGTTGATAATAATATAAATGATCCTAATTGTGAAAATGATGACGTAAGTATTAAGTCAAAATCACTTAAATTATCAAAACACTTAACATCGAGCTTCTCGAAAACAAACTTCTTAAAGTTTGTTAAATTATCAAAAGGCGAGGAGCAAGATCTTCCCCAAGACCATTATGTAAAACTAGCACCTTTAGGAATGGGAGCTTACGGTAGAGTTTACAAAGTAAAGAATATTCATACATCTCAAATTCGATCATTAAAAGTTATTTCTAAGAAACATGCTCATAAAGCACAATATAAAGATATTTCGAAAGAACTAAAAATTTTACAAACACTTGATCATCCTAATATTATTAAGGTTTTTGAATCATATGAAGACGACCATAACTTTTTTATTGTTAGTGAAATATGCCAAGGAGGAGACTTACTAGCAAAATTAAATAAAATAGGTAGAGCTACAGAGTTCGAAGCAAAATATATTATGAAACAATTAATTTCTAGTGTAAATTACATACATGAAAGGAATATAATACATGGAGATATTAAAATGGAAAATATTATGATTGATTATGAGTCTATGTGTCCGAAAAATAATCAATACAAATATGAAATAAAATTAATTGACTTTGGAAGCTCAACGTTCATTTTATCAGGTCACTTTTCTAAATTAACTGAGATCATTGGTACTTCTCATTATTTATCTCCAGAGGCTATTTCAGGGCACTTTAGTTCAATGTGTGATATATGGAGCTGCGGAATAGTACTGTATACTTTATTAGCTGGAGAATTCCCTTTTTATAAACATTATCAAAACTGTGAAGATTATGAACTTTTTAATATGATCAAAGAAGGTAAAATAAATTTTGAACAAAATGAGTATATTTCAAACATATCCAAAGAAGCTAGGGATTTAATACTTAGTTTACTGCAAGTTGACCCTATCAAAAGAATTACTGCAAAGGAAGCACTTCGTAATGAGTGGCTCAATAAATATTGTGAAGATGATTGTCCAGTTGAGTCAAAATTAAAAGAAAATCTACGAAGACGAGCATCATTTATATTCGAACTTTTACATGATCACAGGAAAGAATTAAAATTTGAACATTTGGTTAAAACTTTCTTTACTCACTACTATTACAATAGTGAAGATTTAACATCTATTAAAGAAGTTTTCAAACTGATTGATGTTGACAACACTGGCACTATATCAAAGCAAAACTTATTAGATTACTTAAAATCTGGAAATCATAATTTGGAAACTAAAAAATTTGATATAAATAGTATGATTGATAAGTTAGATTTTAAAGGATTAGGCGAACTTGAATTCGGTGAATTCATTGAAGCTTCAGTAGAAACTTCTAAACTACTTAACGAACAGGTATTGTTAGAAAGTTATAGCTTATGTAATAAACATAAAGAAGATTCTGTAACAATTATAAGATTTATAAACTTCTTTGCAAAAGGAGTTGAGATATCAAATGATCAACGAATGGAGTTTAAGAATGAAATACATAAATTAGGTTTTAAGAATGAAAACATTAATTATGAAAAATACAAATCTATTCTCAAATCACTTCTAAACAATAATTAAATGCTAGAAATGACTATGATATTTTAGTTAGACTAGATAAATAAAAGTTAAAATTACATATTTATTATATAATTATATATAATAATTTAATTTAATATTTATTTCTTAATAATAAAATATAATAAAATAAATGTAAAAGTAATTAAATAAAAAGTTAAATGGACTATGATTTTAATTCTGAAACCAGAGAGGAAGATAGTAAAGCTCAAGTAATATTAGCTCATTGGTCTGAATCAGCAGGAGAAACTGAAAAGGCGGAATCACATAATAAGAACGCTTTATTAATTTACGAAAAAAACGAACTTGCACTAAATAGTTATGCATGCTTATTAGAAAAATTAAATAGGAAAGAAGAAGCTGAAATATATTTTAATAAAGCTATTGAAGTTAGTCCAGTTAATGATATTTATCTTTATAATCGTGGCTGTTTATATGAAAATCTTGCAAGAACAGAAGAGGCAATAAACGATTTTCAAAAGGCTTTAGTGATAAATCCTAGTAATGAGTTAGCTAATAATAAATTAACAATGTTATTGGAAAATTAAATAGCTCCATTATTCGTGTTTTAATAGGTAAATTATATATATATAATTATTATTATTATTATCAACAATATTATGTCTAATTATATATAAAAGAAACATTTATATATTATATTATAGTTATAGTTTTCAATATATTAGTATAAACACTTATATTAAATATTAAAATAATATTATTTAATATTAATAATTTATATGTTTTATTATTCACTCTCCAGTGCAAATAATTTGCTTTTTATATAAATCTTTTTCGTAGATTTGAATGCAAAGTTCAGCAACATCACCAGTGTGACTTTTTGTATGCAACTTGTTGTCTTTTGGACTATCACATTCAACTTGAACCCTAAAAGTTCCTAATTCTCCTTCTAACATTAATCTAAATGGTCTAACTATAGTCCAATTTACTTTTCCTTTATATTCGTTTTTAAAAAAGTTTTCCGCCTTTTCTGTATCCTTTGGTAATTTATCTAAGTATTTTGCAGCATCTGTTATCATAACTAATCGATTTACATTAGAAGACTCCATTGCTGGGATTAAGTTTTTGTAGGATTTATAAAATAAATCTTCATGAGAATCATCTCTTCTTCCTAAAGCAGAAATTATACCTGAGTGGCCTTTTAAAATTTCAGTTAGGTTCTTTTTTTGATGATGATTAGAGTAAATATTATAAAAAGCCCATGTATGGTTTTCTCCATAATATTTACATTTTATAGGGTCTTGTCGAGTTAAAGAAGTTACAAAATAATTTTTTTGTAAGAGCTTTTCTATTATTTTATTACCAGTTCTTCCTGTTCCTCCTATCACCAATAATTTGTTGATTTTATGATTCATTTATAATATTAATTAATGCCGTATTTATAATTAAAAATCTGCCAGTCTATTCTGCCATCCAAACAATAATATTTAATTTAATTCGTATATATATAATTTGAATTATGCCATAATACATTAAAAATATTATATTAAATTACTTAATTAATATTATTATATTATTAAATTAAATAAAGATATTTATTATCTTATTATTAAGTATAATATATAAGGTCTTGTATTTTTCATTCTTTCTTCTTTCTTTGATTTAAATGTAATTAAATTGTATTGAATTAGTCAACAAATATATAAATAGTAAAATAATTATAAATAATTATTATTTTTCTTTAAATTAAAATTTAAAATTTATAATACAATAAATAATTATTTTAAATTAATATAAGAAAAAAGAAACTTTATTTAAATAATTTATTAATGCAAAATAAGTATGAAGTAATAGGTATTGTAGGAGAAGGAGCTTACGGAATAGTATACAAATGTAGAAATAAAGAAAACGGTGAATATGTAGCAATTAAAAAATTCAAAGAAACAGAAGATGACGTTGTTCGCAAAAGCATGTTGAGAGAACTAAAGGTTTTAAAGTATTTAAAACATGAAAATATTGTAGAATTTAAAGAGGCCTTTAAAAAAAAGACAAATCTTTATTTAGTCTTTGAATATGTAGAAAAAAATCTACTAGAGTTATTACAAGAACATCCTAAAGGACTCGATCAAAATCTAATTAAAAAGGTGATTTTCCAATTATGCCTCTCAATTCGATACATTCATGACATGAACTTAGTTCATAGAGATATTAAACCAGAAAATCTCTTAGTAGATAGTCAAAATAAATTAAAACTATGTGATTTTGGCTTTGCAAGACAATTAAAAACAGGTTCGAAAGAACAACTAACTGATTATGTTGCGACAAGATGGTATAGAGCCCCTGAAATTTTACTAGAAACAGGTAATTATGGACCAGAAGTTGACAATTGGGCAATAGGATGTATTATGGGAGAACTAGTAGATGGTGATCCATTATTTCCAGGTGACAATGAAATTGACCAACTGTGTGTTATTCAGAAAGTTCTTGGGCCTCTCCCGCAATCATTTATTGAAATTCTATCCAAGAACCCTAGACTATCTAAGGCGATAATGAATAATCAGATGAAACACGAAACGTTAGAAAAGAGATATATGGGAAAGTTCAATAAGGTTGCTATTAATTTCATTAAAGGACTTCTACAAATGGATCCAAAGTTAAGACTTAGAGGAGATGCAATATTCCAACATCCTTATTTTGAAGGAATGGAAATACCAAACTTTAATAATATAAAAAATGATCTTAAGAAGATCGAAGAAAAAAGTAGTGATAATATTATAGAAGAAAAAAATATTGATAAGAAGAAAGCAAACGAAGTAAAAAATGAAGATACAACAAATATTAAAGCCAATGATGTGCATATAAACAAAAGCCAAGCTCATCCTATTATTAATAATACTACAAATATCAGTATAATAAATTATAATTACGAGAACAATAAAGACAAAAAGAAAAAATTCTTAAAGACAACTAATAACTTTGGAGTAAAAAATAAATATGAAGAAAAGGGTAAGTTACCAATAGCTGACAATTATATGAATATAAACTCAAAGAATGTCCTTCCTATAAATAACTATCAAAACAATTTTAAAACATTTTATAACGGTAATGTATATAATTATGATATTGATATGAAAACAGTTCAAAAAAACATAGCAAGTAATGTTATAAATAGTAATGCAGCAGCAAGTGAAGTCCGAGTAAATAAATTTGAGGAAATAAAAAATGAAGCAGCAAGTGAAAAGAAGAAGGCTAAGTCTTTTAATAACTTCAAAAATAAGACTAAAAGTGATTTCTATCAACACAAATTTAAGGTAGGGGCCCCAGGAGATACAGGCAGTGACTACACTGATAGGTCTGAACCAAAGGTAACACCTTTAAAGAGCAAGCATAGTTTAGATAATAAGTATGGCATTTCAAATGTGATTGTTGAGGAGAATTATTCAAAAGCGCCTACAAAAAATGAGTTAATGACTAAGTACAATTTCTCAAAGAATTCCAATAATAATGTAAGCTATGCAAATTATAAACCAGTACATAATAATAGCAATAATCATAATAATTACAATGCTAATAATTTTCAGTTACCAAATATTACTAATAAAAACTTCTACTATAAAAAGTAATTAGATAATAATTATTACGGAGACAAAGTTAGATATAAGATAGATCTAGACACAGAAAGAATTATATAATAGATAATAAGAAATATATAACATTTTAAATATATTATATTAATAATATAATTCGTTATAAATAAAACTAAATTTGATTAAATTTGATTGTTTTTATTTATAAGTTTATTTTATTTATAAGTTTAACTGAAAGTCTGTATAAAATATAAACTTTTCTTATTATATTTAAATGTGTACATTATTGTTAATAATCTTAATAATTACTTATCAATATTTAAACTAGCAATATTTTTATCATTCCCAATGATTGTCCATAAATTATTAATCTTTTTGTTTAAAAAATTATATTATACTTGTTCAGCATTTTTAATTTGAACTTCTGAGCACGATTTAAGTGATTTATAATATCCGGATAGCTTTTCATTTTTGAAATTTTCAATGAGATTAAAGGTATGAACAGTAGCATATTTTATAATAATATTTAACTGATTAATTTGTTGCTCAAACTACAATTGTTTAATAAATTGTTTAATTAATTGTTAATAATATTACTGCAGATTTTTCGTTTTCATAAGCTACTATATCATCTTTTTTAGATTTAAAAGAAAACATTGTTTTTATGCTACTTTTTCCTGCATTAAGTGTGTTAATAGTTTTGTCATGAGTTTCTCTTTTTGCCATTAATTTATCTCTTTTATCATTTAAAGCGTTTAGAGCTATAATATTTTCAATAAAAGCTTCCATATCAGTTTCTTCCTCTTCAAGCCATTCATACATTCTTATATATGGATTGGTTAAAACTTCTTTCTAGCATTTATTTTAGGAATAATTAATTACACTAGAATTCATGTTATTTTTTAAAGCTTCATTGTCGGAGTTATAAAATATTAATTTAGAACTATCTTGATCGGCATAATCTAATAAACACATTCTTTCAAAATCAGAAAATACATTGATAATGTTAACTAAAATTTTAAAGAAGAAATGTAAATATATATGAGTAATGTTATATACGATAGCTTTCAATTTCTTGGGCTTTTTTTTCTGAGTTAAGACTAACAACAGTTTTGAAATTCTATAATAAGAGTTATTTAAATAGTTTAAAGGATTTATCAATTTTAAATACCTTTAAAGAAGCCAATGAGTTATTTAAAAACGTAAGGAATTCAGCTATTGATCCTTTCATAACTGTTATATCAATATCCTATAAAAAATTAATAATTATAAGTAATTATGAGTAATTAATAATTAATTTTACTTCGTTAAAGCCCGGAAATACTCTTCTATATTTGTTTATGATATCGTCATTTGATTGAGGTTTTAATACAGTTAATGCCTTTTTGGTTTTTATTAGTTTTAATTAATTTTTATTAGTTTAAATTATTGATACTTTATCTACTTCAGTAGTTGAAGTTAAAAATATATTGAATTCTTCAGAAGAAGCTAAGAAATTTATATTAACAAGTCTCTGACAAAATAAATTAAGTAGTCTACATCTCATTTCAATGTATTTTTTATCTAAGTTTCCCTTATTTTATAGTACGTTAATAAAATTATGTATTCTTACTATCGTCTTTTTAGGAGGAATTCCAGGGATATAAATTCCTGGCCATCTTTCAATTAATTTTGTTCTTAGTGCAAAAAATTCGCTGTATCTTTTCATAACTCCAATAATTAATTTAGTCTTTAATTAACTAAATATAATACAGAAATTGTGTATGAAGTAAAAGCACCCATTCCATCTTTAGTTTGAGGAGAGTGTACTTTTATATATTCAAACTATTATTTTATTACAATAATAAATATACTAAATTGTTGTTTGAGTTATCTTCATAGCTATTGTTTGAGTTGTTGGTTTGCCCTCTTTCTCTAAACATACTATTACTATTGCTGTTGCTGTTACTATTACTATTGCTGTTAATCTTGTTTAATTCTGGGTATATATTATCATTATTTTTATCATTATTTTCACTCTTATTTTTCTCATTATTTTCTTGGTCATTATTATTTGGTACACTTGTTTTAAAATCTCCTACTAAGTCATTAACATCAGAATTATTTGTATAAGCTGCAGATGAAGTTTCCATCTTTATTTCAGTATTTTCATCGTTCATTTTTAATTTGATAAATAATATATTAATTTAGAGAAAGAATATACTTATAATTTGATTAATATAATTATAATGATGCTTATATAATTTAACTTATAAAATTAAATTTTATTATAGAAAATATTGTATAAGTAGCATTTGCATAACTATCTGAAACCTTTATTTCCTATCCACTTATCTTTATGAATTTCTCTAAACTGATAATTAACTGGTGGTAAAGAAGGTGTTTTTCCAACGTAATTTTCAATATATTTATGATACATTTGCGAACTCAATTTATCAGTTCTTGGGTTAAACCCTTTTGCATCCATCCACCTCTCTCTTTCTTTCCTTTCAAATTCTCGTTGCTTTTCTTCTAATGTAAAGTATGGAGTCGATCCTCTTATGAATTGCTTTAATAATAAAATAATTAAAGTACACTTTTTAAAACATTGTATTTTTGCATAGTCTTTTTATTTATTTCATTATGTCGTTCAGTTGACTAAGGGGAATTAAGAAAATTTATTGAATTATATGAATTGTAATTGTAATAATACTTTATAATCGTACGAATCAATCATTTTTGGAATATTAATGCTTTTACTTAATATATCTTTAATACCACTTCTATTTTTCTTTGGATTATATTTCTATATATAATAAAACTTATATCTACTATTTCTGGACTTAATTTATTGGATAAGTCTTTATCTTTTTTATTTACCATATTTTCTCTACTGCTTTTATTGCTGTTGATACTCATTTTTTGATGATTAATATTTGTAGTATGACCATTTAAATTGTGATTACTAAGGCTGTTGTTGCTTTTGCTGTTGTCGATGTTATTATTATGTAGATTCTTGTCTAAAATTAAATGAGATTTAAAACTTGATATTTTTTCATTTGAATCTTCGATTAATATTAATAATTTAGAATATAATGGATTAATTTGTTTTATTCCTTCAAGATAACTTTTTAAAGCTTTTGCGACACTCTTAAGTTTTATAAATATTGTTAAATATAGTTATTTGTTGTTAAATATTATTTACTTTATCTTCAAAAGAAAATTCAACTCCATTTTCTTTATTATTAGCTTTATAATCTCTTTCAAATTTATTCTCCTCCAAAAAATTATTAAATAAAGAATATAACTCTACACGCGAAGGAACATTTTCTATAACTAACTTAGTATATGAATGTCTTTGTTCATTTAACAATCCTTTACTTGGACTTTTTGTTATATCTAAATTAATAAATCAACATTACTTTTAGAAGGAGACTTTTGTATAAAAAACACAGGATTAGGATCTTTTCCAATAATCTCTTCAATCGGAATATTGTCTTGTAAAACAGTTATTTTCATTTGTGTTTTTAAATAATAAAGTTCATAATCAATAAAGTTTATTCCTCCTACCTTTGCTATAAAAAGTTTAAATGAAGAAAATGGTTCATTAGAATCAAAGGATATTGTAGTTTCTTTATCATTTAAAATAAATGATAACTTTACTACTTTTATTTTAGTAGGCATTTATAATTAATTAGACTAAATATAATAAAAGAGTTATAAATCACTAATATTAAACTTTTTCTATTATTTTAAACGAAACAAAAATAAAATAATATAAGTAAATTAGACAAGAATAAATATGAAATTATATAGTTATTTATGTAATGAATATATTTATATTAATAAACTAATTAATTATACATGATTGTTACTCATTATGAATATGATTGTTATGATTGTTATGATTAGTGTTATGTCTAAGCTCTTTCAATCTGTTTTCTAACTCGTAAGTCTTTTCATACACTCTTGAAAATTTCAAAAATATTATTATGCTTACAAAGAAAAATATATAAATGTTAATGTTTCTTTGAAATAGAAAAGAAGTTCTGATATAATTATCTATTTGAGCATTGTACGAATTTGGATTTGTTTTTGAATATTCCTCGTCTAATAGTTGACTTATATTATATTGTCTATAAAAAGTTTGGAATATACTTCCAACAAAGAAAAATGCTAGAAAGAAAAATATTCGAATTTTATACAATGGATCTCTTATTAATAAAAATTTATTTAGTAGTTCAATCAAAAATTTAGGCTTTCCGATTATGTATATTATAAGCATTGGTGCGAATATGTATTTTAGAAGCTGTTGGTATAAAATATGTAAAACTATCCCCATTAAATAATAAATAACAATAATAATGACAATATTTAATAAGAGTTAATAAGAGTTAATTAAAACTGCTTCAAAATAAATAATTAAAATAACATAAATACAAATAATTTCAAATGTGATTTATATCCTAAAATATTGATTATTAATTCTAATATGTTATTACATTGTAAACAACCAAATATAAATTAATTTCAAAAAACTTAATTTATATATTATTAATAAAACTAAAATGGGAGAGTGTGAAAGTAAACCTAATTCAAATTTCTTCTACTGTGTAAAATGTAATGAAGGATTAGTTCACGCTGACAACTTTTGCCTTGTTATGGGCTGTAGACGGTGCCCTATGTGTGATTACTGCTCAACACTCGATAAGCATTTAATAAATAATAGTGAAATGAAATACTTCCAATGGTTAACTGAAGAATTTGTTAATAATATGAATATAGAAACTCAAAAGTATAAAGAAAACATCAAACTTAAAGAAACCGCTGATAAAATTAAAATATTGATAGATATATGGAAATATGAAACTGTTTCAACACTAGATAAGAAGTTTGAATGGCTTGATGAAGTAAGACAATATATTAAGAACTATCTTATGATTCCTAAAATTTTATTTAGTCCGTTGAATATAAGTCCAACTGTCAAAAGACAAAATACAGTTAATATTAAGAAAACCTTTTTTGAGCCTGATGATGATGAGATTGTTTTAGATAAAGACTTTAAACAAATATCATCAGATCATTTAGTAACTGAATCATTAAAAAGTAGACTAAAAAAGAATAAAGATAAAATATCAAACTTCGATGAAGGAAAACCTAGAAAACGTGAAAGTTCCAAAAAATGTTAAAATTTAAAGAAGATAAAGAAAACTTTAGTTAAAGAGAACTTTTGATAAAGTTTTAAAGACGAGTAAGATAATATATTAGAATATACTTTAATATTAATTTTTAATTTCAGACATAGTAATTATATAATCGTTCACAGTTTTTTATATATTTTATGAACATTTTTAATATTTTTATTATATTTTATTGTAAATTTAAATAAATTATATGTATTATATAAATTATATTTCTCATTGTTATAGTATTTAAATATCATTAAAGGTTGACCTTTTTTCATATGATTGTTCAATTAATTCATAACCCATATTAATATAAATAAATATATTAAACTTAGTTATCTTAAGTATTAATTATTAAATTAAGTTTTTATATTTGTATTTTTATATATTAACTTAATAATAATAATAAAATGGGGATTGGGGATTGGGGATTGGGGATTGGGGATTGGGCCCAATCACCAATACCCCATCCACAATACACAAA
>Ga0100378_1005284_pt1 | contig 11877 bp, 9 predicted proteins | sample CryGeymeta201502_FD_81535 | JGI IMG/M metagenome (GOLD analysis project Ga0100378, IMG submission 81535) | Groundwater microbial communities from Crystal Geyser aquifers in Utah, USA - Crystal Geyser metaG 2015-02 | ecosystem: Environmental > Aquatic > Deep subsurface > Groundwater | place: USA...
TTCCGCAAGCGGGCCGCTACCTCTGGCTTGACGCCCGCCGGCATCCTGACCCGCTCCGGCTCGAGAAGGGCCAGCTCTTCCAAGCGGGCGACTTCTCTGTTGTAGGATTCGAAGGCTCCCTTCATCACCGCCTTCCACTGGCTAGACGGCGCACCGCACTCGCCTGCCCCCCAGTCGACTACGCCGCTCTCGTCCATCTTGATGTAGCGGGTGCTGCTCTCCTGGCCCCCCGCTTGGGGGCTGACTTCGAAAATCTTCATAGCCAGCCACATCGAAATCCCGTCCATTGTTACCGGGATCCCGCCGGTCAGGTCGGCGATCGAAGCGTGCCCGTAGTCCGCGAAGCGGAGAATTCTGTCCACTACTTTCTCTTGGTCCTTCGCCCCTTCCTTCCCTTCCCTCAAGATCTCCTCGATGCCTTTGTTGCTCCGGGAGTAGCGGGCCAGGCTGGCGGCCAGGAGCTCGGGCCAGACGCGCGGGCAACCTTCGGCCGAAGCCGGGGGCTCGATAGCCAGAGCTTTCACTTTCATCGAGCGAAGCTGGCGGAGGGAAATTGCTCCTCCGGAACCCGCGACGAGTCTTTTGCCGGCGAAAGAGAGAAACATCTACTTTCCGCCGCCGGCGCAGTATTATTTTTTCAGTATGAGAAGATGAGCAGGTCTATTTATCAGCCCGGGTGATCCCTGACGGAGACGGAGAAACTGTTATTTTTCCCTTTGACTCCGTGATCGGGAAGTTTATGTCTTCGGCGAAGACATAAGAGCGGGCTCCGAAGTTCGAGCGGTGAAAACTTCGGGTCTACCTTTCGCCGCTTTGCTAATTTTCTATGTGCTCGGGGCGAGTCCACTTGGATATCTCCTCCGTCCCGGACTCGACGTCGGCGTTTTCTCCCCACTCCGGGGATTCGACAATCTTCTCGGTGAAAGACTTCTCCTCCGAAGTCTTCTCGCTCTCGGCTTCGGAGCAGCTGCACCCCCGGCAGCCGCCGAGGTCTGACCAGAGGTCCGAGCAAAGAGAGGTGATGCTGGCGATGGCCTGCCCCACGGCGTTGCAGGTCGCCGGCCCGTCCGGCGCGTCGTCGACGGTGTTGATCACGCTGGCCCCGCCGAAAATGGCGGCCAGGCGGACCTTGTCCAGCAAGAGGAGGAGTTTCTCCTCCGGCAAGAGTTCTTCGTATCCTTCGAAGTAGTTGATCACAGCTTGGCTGGTGGTCCGGATTGTGCGATTTCGCAGCGTCCCGTGAGAGACGTGGGGAGCAGGATGGGGGCAGTTTTCGCTTTCGCAGGTAGTTTGCTCGGCCCCTTCGTGGCAAGCCCGTCCTCTCCTTTCCGTTCTGCAGCGACTCTGGCTCATTTAACGGGAGGTTTTCTCCCTTAAGATAACAAGCCGCCGTCGAGACCAGACGTCTACTCGTCGTCGGCCACGTCCGGAGGGGCGGCGACTTCTTTCACTTCGGAAACCGCCTCCTCCGTTTGGGGAGACCACTCGGGCATGACGCCAGGTTCTTCGGCATCGCCTTCCGAGGGCGGGAGGTTCCACCCGCCCTTCAGGCGGAGGAGCCAGTAGACGAAGTGTGTTCCCAAGTTTTGCCACTTCAGATCCCGCTCGATGTCGGCCACGATCAAGATGCAAGGCTCTTCCGTCCTGTTCCAAGCGGAATGGGTTACGGTCGGATCCCAGACGAAGCCCTCCTTTTCTTTCCACCGGATTCTCTTCCCCCCGATTTCGATCCCGGCTTCCCCCTCGGGGACCCTCAGCCCGTAGTGGTAGCGGTGGAGGGAGCGGGAAATCCCGTTGTGGTCCGCGACCATAGTGCCGGGGTAGAAGACCGAGACGTAGAGGGAGTGTACTTCGGGGAACATGGAAGAAATCGCCCTGAGAGTGGGAACGCCGCTCCCGTAGCGGCCGAGAAACTTGACCCAAAGGGGGTTCCACTTTTTCTCTTCCTCCAAGAGAGGGTGGGGGGCGACCGCGTCCGAAGAAAGATTTCGCCCGATGTTCTTCACTTCGCTTTCCACCTCCGCCCGGATCTCCCGGTGGTACATCGCAACTAGGCGGTGGAATTCGGGGACCCAGCGAGTGGGGGCCGACCAGGCGTCGAAATGCGAAACGACTTTTTCCGGCCTCCGCTCCAGCGGAGCAGTCAGGGTCTCCTCCCCGACTCTCTCGTCCTGCACGTCGCAGGCTAGCTTGACCCGAGAGTTCCACCAAGCCAGCAAGTCTTCAGGGTTTTGCCTGAAAGCCCACCACAAAAACCAAGCTCCTAGAAATAAGATCGCCAGCAGAAGCGCGATCCAGCGCATCTTTAGCAAAGGACTTATCCGGCGGGGGGTCAGGCAAGAATTCTACTCTTAAAGCTGTTAAAATTTCTTTGGTCTGTGTTTGACGCTGAAACCGGCAGTATTTATTTCCATCTATAAGTGAATGAAGAAGGAGTCCAATGGAAAATCATCCTTTTTTCTTTAGCAAACACGAATTATTAACCAAGATAGCAATCTACCAGCCTTCACTTATTTCTTTACTTTCGAAACTATGTGCGGTAATTTTAAGCGTTAAGGTGGGTGGAACTATCTCCGGACATTAATAATTAATAATTAATTATTATTATTATTATTATTATTATTATTATTATTATTATTATTATTATTATTATTATTATTTCGCTTAACAGTGTCGAATTTTTCGGCCTGTTGATTTGGGGCCGAAAAATTTGCTTTCGCTCTTAACCTCTTTTTCTTTTACAGTGAAAAAACGGTGGACAAATTTAAACTGTGACATTTGTTCAAAAAACTTTCCTCACCCTTTTCCTCAACAAAGTCGCGTTTTTCTCCCTGTTGATTTGGAGCCGAAAAACGAGCTGTCGCGTCAAACAAAACCGTTTTTTCCACTTCGTTCTTCTCCTGACATTTTTCTAAAAATTCTCTGGCTAGTTTGATATGTTCCAGGCCAGCGTAAATCACCTTAGTCTTCGAATCGAAGTCTTCGTACTTGATAAACATCCTGGGTAGATAGTAAGCTTCTAAGAGAAAATAGTAACTTAGAATAATGTTTTCCCCTAGGGTGAATAAAAGATTTTCTGAAATTATTTTTTTTTCCAGAAATCTCTTGGAGATCTCTTGGAGATTACTGACTATTTTTTCCCCGTAGGAGACCGATAGTAAAACTTTTTCCTGTAGAAACCCTACAATTTTCTCGTAAAGAGGAGTTTCGCACCAATCGAAACCCTCGCCAGAAATTTCCAGTTTCATCAACTGTTTCCTAATTCTAGACATGCAACGACCCACTGTGCGGTAGCGATTTTCTCGCGTTCTCGATTTTAGCGGAGAAAAATCAACTTCTTTGTTGCAGGAAAAAAGAGAAGGGAAAAATAAAATTTGTTCCAAGAAATCTCCCGCTTTGTCCTTATTTATTTTGCTCTCAGATTTTAAATAATATTCGATGTCTTGGAAGTCTTTCACTACGTCGAGAGAAAAAATGATCGAATTTAATGTATGTTCAAAACAACTTCCTTCGTACTCTTCACCGGTGAGCGGGTGATTAAACAAAAATTTCCTCCCGTAGTACAGCGAAAACAATTTTATGTAATCTAAGATTTCTTCTTTTCTATTTCCTCCGACATTTTCTCTGAGATTTTTTTCGAAATCTCTGTACCAAGTTATAAAAGGAAAGTCAGATTTCATATTCATTCTTAAATCTGTATAATAAAATCTGACGTTGGAGAGTCCTGAAGGATTTTTATTAAACTCCTGATGAAAATAATTAAATACTCTAGAAAGGTGGCTGTGTTCTTTTCTGCGGGGTAAAAATCTCCCTTCTGAGGACAGCGGGAAGGGGGCTTCTAAGAAAAAATCCACCTTTCTCTCTCTTGCTTCTTCCCTCCGGAAGAACAGGTGAAGAAAGTTAGACACGTCCAAGGCTTCGTTTTCAGCCAGTTGGTTGAAACGAGTCAAAGTTTCTCTCGGCTTAACTTTGAGGTCTGGACATATTTTTTCGAAGTTGTGCTCGTCGGCCAGCAGAAGTATTTTATTTTCCCCTTTCCTGTAAAAATAAGCAGCCACCGGACCTGAAATTCTAATCTTCTTTTGCGATTCGGTGCCCAAATGTTTAAACCTCGATCCGTACAGTGACATTGTGTTTTTCACTCCCCAATCGTCGAGGCGAAAACCAGCACTCTTTTTGGCTGGATAAACACTGAAGCCTGGGAAATTTTGGTAATTCCCTCCTCCATCTTTTAGCTCGCACTTATATTTTCCTTCTACGCAGCTATCTTCTACTATTCCTGTGGTATTACTATAGCAGAAATTCATGCTGGAGGAATAGGAGCAGCCAATTCCTGATTTTGGTTCTCTCGAGTAACCCCACGTCCAAGGCTTATACCAACTCATTTACAATTCGAGATTTTATCAAATCGACAGCTCGAGAAATACGCCGACGTGGGGACGATTTTTTGTTTATAATTCTTATTTGTGCCAAACTTAATTGCGTATTTTCGGTTTCATCTTCAGAGAAGGTTTCATCTTCAGAGAAGGTTTCATCTTCAGAGAAGGTTTCATCTTCAGAGAAGGTTTCATCTTCAGAGAAGGTTTCATCTTCGATGATGTGACAAATTGAATATTAAATTCTTTCTTTGACACCTTCGATACTTACCACAGCTGCAAGCGATGGAAGATTTTCAATTACCCGAATCAGCCGTTATTTCTGACATCTCCCTTCGCAAGGTGGGCCCTCACCAGAAGAAAGAAGTAGACTTCCACGTTCAAGAAATTCTTGGGCTCCGCCCTTCCCTCTTGCGCAAAATACTCTTCACTGACCCCGGAGCTATTACCCTTTTCCAGAACGAAAAAGGTTGGGTACTCCGCTTCCCCTACCAGGGAAGTTTTGTTTCCGTCGCGCTCAAGAACTTCGAAGTGGAAGAAACTCCCTTCTACCGCGCCCTGGAAGCCGGAGTCCTCCCCGCTGAAGGGGACCAGTACCAAGACGTCGACGTCGACCGCTTTTTCGCCTGGCTGGGCGAGAGAGACTCGCCCAGCGGCGAGTGGAAACTTTTCTCCTGCCCCACGGTCGAAAGGTGGAAGCGCTTGAGTACAGGCGGAAGCGCTTGAGTACAGGCGGAAGCGCTTGAGTACAGGCGGAAGCGCTCTATGTCACTCTGTACTTAAAGTACAAAGTTTCCCAGAAAACGAAAAGACGACCCTGTTGTCGATCAACCCGAAACTCCTCCGGCGCCTGATTCTACGACTTTTCTCATACATTCGACCGCGATATTTTGTGCTCTTAGCGCAAAAGGTTATTTAGCCCGGGTGCCAACTGAAAAAATAAATCAAAATATTTTCTTTTTAACCGAAGATGGAAGAGTTCCTAGCCAGAAAAACCCCCCTCACACTGTCTAATTTCTACCGCTTCCAAGAAGCTTCTACGGGGGAAGTCTACTTCCCTTCCACAACCGAAGGCAACTCCGGAGACCAAGCAAGCTTCATTTACGTCGAAAGCGGGGACGGGGCTAAAGTCTACCGTGGAGACGGGCGCTTGAAAGAGAAAATTTCCTTTCCCCACGAAGGGTACTTCGTCGACGCGAAGGGTTCCCTTTTTCTCTCGGCCGGAGAGGACTACCTTTCCCACAGCTCGGCGGGAGAAATTTCCCTGGGAAAAATCGGAGAACTTTCCTCTTTCCTTTCCCCTCGGGGCCTTCTCCTGGGGAGGGGGGAAGAGGAAGAATCGGAGGAAACTTTCTACTTCTTCCAAGGCTCCCCCTTGGAGCAGTATAACAAGTTTCACCTCCTCCCGTGGGGGGGCTTCCTTTTGGTCAACTACTCGTTCTGGGGAAGGGAGGTGGAAAACAGCGTCTCCCTCTACGACGGCAGCTTCAACCTGTTGGAGGAGAGAAATTTCACCCCCGAGGGGAATTTCGACCCTGGATACTTCGACAGTTTCCTGGACGGAGAAAACTTGCTAGTGCTGGGCACCGAAGGCGTTACCGTCCTTCCCTTGGAAGGGGGGGCGGCCCGCTTTGCCCGGGTCGGGCGGAACGAGAGAGTGGTTTCGTTCGCTTCTCCTCTCCGGGAACGAAAGTTCGTTCTCGAGTTACCCGGAGAAGGGGGAACAGTTCTCTTCTGAATCTTCACTCTTATTGGAGCGCGGAACGGTTTGTGGAAATCACGTTTAATCTTATAGACTTTCCCGTCGACTATTTGAACCGAAGGTTCAAAGGAACTAATAGATAGATTATCTTAAATCATCTTAAACGATCGCAGCGATGCGTTCTTCGAAGGAATCAAAGGATTTTTTCCGCTGCAGGTATTAAATTACTACTAATATTTTATTTTACGAGGCGATCGAGGCGATCGAGGCGATTGAGGTGATCGAGGCGATCGAGGCGATCGGGCGGAAACGGGGGGATTTACGTTCAGGTATCGTTCTTTCGAATCCCAAAGATACCGCCGGGACCAGTAGTTGGCGCTGGAGGGGTTATCTTTGGTCAGGCGGCCTTTCCCGTCGCGGATGCCGGCGGAGCGGGAAAGGTAATTCTCTCGGCGGCCTGGGTCTCTATGTTGGGTAAAATCTTCGTAGTCCCTGTGGCCGAAATGTACCACCACATTTTTCTTTTTCTCCTTGTCCCAGACGAGGACTTGAAATTTGTGTTTGCCTTGGTGAGAGGGAACGGGGCGTCCGTAATCTAAGCGGTCGTGATCCGGGCGTCTGCGGGGAGAAGACATTTATATACTTTGCAAATCTGTCTCCGAATCCGCCGCTCGAAGTGTCCCCGGCTCTTCTTCAGTTTCCTCTGCGGGATCCGCGGCTTTTTTTCCGCTCGGGAGCAGGGAGGGTCGGTAAACGAAATAATACCAAATGAAGACGACGCAGGCCGCCGCCCCCAAAGTCCAGCCGATTGCAGACGTGTCTGTCTTGAGCACAGGCGGGTTTTTTGCCCACTCGACTACTTCTTCATAAGGAATGAAATTACTCTCCGGGCGCACGGTTTTATTTTCGCTGGCGGTCCGAGCAGCGGAGCTCATTTTCTGACCGAGGTTCTCTTTTAACAGAAATGAAAGAAGCAATAAAATAGATACGAGATCTTCTTTAGAGCGGCCGCGGAGCGGTGAGAAGCCGAAGATATTCGACAGCTAATTTTTGTTAACAGCATTCAACTTTCCCCCGTTTAGCTGATGTTACTACAAGTCTTGACTAAGGCTCCAGCGGGAGGATGTCAAGATTCCGACGGTTTTGATCTTTTAGATCAAAAATCTTCAATCTCGCGCTAATTTTCTTCGTTAAAACCGGCTCTGTTCAAAACTTCTGGCTCAAAGATAATTCTCCACTTACATCTTGTCCATGTCGATGACATGGTCGAACATTCCTTCGACAGCCTCGTGCACCACGCAAATTACTATTTTCCCTCGAGCGCTTTCCCTGAGGGATTTGAGCACTCGGGCCTGCATTTCTCCGTTCAGGCTGCGGGTCGTCTCGTCGAACATCAGGAAAGGGCAGCCGCTCAGCAAGTTGAGGCTGACGCAGAGGGCCAGGCTGGCCCTGTCTCCCTCGCCCCCCGAGAGCCGAGCCAGAGCGTCGAACTCTCCCCCCTGGTAAGCCACGGCGAAGTTGACCTCGTGCTTGATCCGACCGGTGCTCTTCACCTCCCGAGAAAGCTGGAGGCTGACCCGGATGTCCTTGTCGAAGATAGACTCCAAAATATCTCCCATGCTAGAGTTGACGCTGCTGACGGTAGTTTGGACTGCGGCGCAAGCAACTTGGACGGCGCGTTCCCGGTAGAGGGTCAGGGCCTCCAGCTCTTGCGCTTCTTCGGACAAAGCTTCCCGCCGCTCCTGCAGGCGGGAGTAGTCTCCCAGCAGCCGGGCGATTTCCTGCCCCTTTCTTTCCCGCTCGGCGGCCTGCGACAACTCCCTCTCTGCCTCCTCTATCTCTAGGGAAGCGTCAGCCGGCAGTGTTTCCTGCAAGCGGGCGATTTCCTCCCGCAGCCGCTGGGCCGAGCTGGACAGCTCTTGCTTCTGCCCCTCGTAGCGGCTGACCTGGGACAAGTATTTCTCCCAGGCTTCCGCTCGGGAAGCGAGATAGCCCGGGCTAGCGCACCGCCACTTTTCCGGCAGGGAAGCCAGAAGCAGAGTTTCTTTCTCCCTCCCCTGGGCCAAATCTTTCTCGCCTTGGGAAATTTCCAACAGTACCCGCAACGCTTGGCTGCTCCTAGCCGGGGGATCTACCACTTCCAGATTTTCCAGGGCGGCTAATCTCTGACGGGCAACAGTTTCCGCTGAAGAGCTGAGAATTTCAGCGAGGGACGTAGACTCTTCAGAGTAAGAAGTTTCTTCACTTTGTTCCAAGAATGGAGCGCTGTTTTTCCCACCTTCGACTTTAGCGAGAAAAACGTCACTTTGGAAAAAAGTTTGCAATTCTTTCGTTTTATTTTCGACTTCTAACTCCTGTCTCTGGCGCTTCTTCTCTCTTTCGGCTCCCCTTTCCCGGGCCAGCTTCAGTTCGGAAGCTGCTTTCTCTCCCGCTCGCTTGGCCTCGGCTAGTTTTATTTTTAGTTGTTGGACTCTCTCGCTTATTTCCCCCGGCTGGCCTTCGGCTCCTCCCAGCTCGCCTCCGGCTTCCAGCAGGCGGTTTTCCTTCCACTGCAGGTCCCCCTGGCAGAGGGGACAACGGAGAAGGCGGGCCGCTAGACTAGCCGCTTCCTCCGCCGAGCGGAGTGCCATTTCCGCCTCCGCCGCTTCCTGGCGGAGATTTTCCGCGCGCTCGGCTAGCCCCGCCAGCTCGCCGCTCTTCTCTTCTTCCTCCTGTCCGCTTCGGGCCAGGGATTCCCGGAGCTGCTGCACCTCTGCCGTCAAGGCTCGGAATTTCAGCCGGGGCTGGGCAGCCAGGAGCGATTCCAGCCTATTTTTTTCGGCGGAGATGGCTTCTCTCTGGTAGATAATTTTCAGCTGGGAAGCCCGGGCCAGGCCTTGGGCTCGGGCTTTCTCCTGAGCTAGGGCCTGCCCGAGAGAAAGCTGAAGATCTTTAGCAAAATCTTCGGGCGTGGTGCAAAGTGTGCTTCTGGTGTCAAGGCCTTCTTTTTCTTTCTGTTCCAGCGTGTTTTTCGCGCTCAAGTCATCAGCACAAAAAACGTTATTCTGTTTTAGCGGCAACGTGTTTTTTCCGACTTCAGTCGAGTCGCTAAAAATGTTACTCCGTTTTAGTGTCGAGACCCGCTGGCGCAAAAGCTCGTTCTTCTGCTTGACTTCGGCCAGGCGCTTGACTTGCGCCAAGCCTTCCTTCAGCCGGAGCAGGTGCTCGGCGGGATCAGGTACTGACGGGTCCGGTTTCGGGGGCAGAGAAAGGCTGGTCAATCTTTGCACCGTCACCTCGAGATTCTGGGCCGCCTGCCGCAGGGCTCCGGCCCCTCTAAGGCGGGATTCTTGGCGCTGGCGGAGGAGAAGCAACTCTTTCTGCAGGCTGGCCGAGCGGGCCCGGAGGGTGTTTAGTTCCTCCGGCCCGAGGGAGGCTTGAAAATCGACCCCTTCGGAGGCTTGGGAGAAGGCGGCGACGGCCACTCCCAGCTCTTTGCATCCGCTCTCGAAGGAAGCTTTGGCCTTGATATACTCTTGTTCCAGTTTCTCCAGGTAGTCGTTGGGGTTTTCGTCGGAAAAGGTCAACTTATACAGGAGGTCCATCCGGTCGGCGTTGCTGGCGGTCATGAAGCTGTTGCGGCAGTCCTGGGCGATATAGCTGGAGGCCAGCCAAAGGTCTTCGGGCCCGAAAATTCGGACGATCTCGGCCTGGGCGCTCTCGTTTTCCAGGACGGAGGGGCTATCTTTTTCGTGTAAAATGTCACATTCTTTTTTCAAGGTAACTCGCAACAATCCGGGATTCTTCTGGCGGTAAATGTTGTAGGAAGGAGTGGAAATCTCGACCGAAGTGCGGGCGTTCTTCTTGGCTACAGGGTCGACTTTGGAGACGAGGGCCCGGCCGTACAGGGCCCAGGCAATCGCCTGCAAGATGGTAGACTTCCCCGCCCCGGTTTCTCCTCGGAGGAGAACCAGGCTGCCGGGGGGAAATTCTACGTCGAGGGAATCGTGGCAGCGAAACTGGCGCAAGCTGACCTTCATATCTTTGCTCGGAGGTCTTGCTCTTATTTTTTCAGAAAGTGGAGGAAAGCAAATTGAAAAAGAAGAAAATTATTTTTCGATTTACCGGCAAGATGAACAAAAATATCAAAAATATCAAAAATATCAAAAATATCAAAAATAACAAACCTGCTTATGATGCAGTTATCAAAGCTGTTCAAAACAACGACGTAAACGCGCTGAGGCAAGCACTCGATGCTGGGGCCAACCTGCACATACGACGTGGTAGTGCTCTCTGTATAGCTGCAGCAAATGGAAATTTGGATATTGTGGTCTTCTTGGTGCAAAGAGGAGCTAAAATAAACATCAAGAAGTGTTATCTGATTAGGATAGCGATTGATAATCGTCATTTTGACGTGATTGATTTCTTGATTGACGCCGGTGCTTATGTGTCAGACTGGAACTTGAGTGATTTGTCGAAAATGGTATCATCAGACCCAACACTACAGAGCATATGTCTGTAAATCTACCTCGTGTTCTACGGTTATGGTTGTATTTTAGTAAAATACAATTACCCCCACGATTTGTTAGATTTGCGGAAATCGACAGGCGAAAATAATCTGACTCATGAAGTGATTATCATCGACCAAGTCGATAGTATTTGTTTACTTATTTTCTTCCATCTCCACTTCTATCTGCTCAGGATATTTGTTACTGGCCGAAAGCCAACGGGCCAGGTATCCCAGAGCAAAAGCAAAGCAAACCCCGACGATTGCCATCCCAACTAAGAAGGCGATAATGAAAATCACTCCGGTCTCAGTGCCGATTGCCAAGTAAGGAGTGGAGCAGGTCAAGTGAGCTTGGGGGCAAACGGGCCGAGGGCAGTCTTCTATTTTTCCCACATCTAAGGTATAACTCACGTCGCAGCCGGCGGAGCTCTTGCAGTAAATTATCAAGGACACATCTCCTAGGGTGACAAATCCAGGGCCAGCTTCGAAGCAAGGAACCGGAACGTCCGTGCTGAGAGAAGAGACGGATACAAAATTCCAATTATTGTACCAAGAGTTTCTTCCCACGCTGTCGGTGATGTAGGAAGTAAAATTACCAGTAGAACTGATGTGCACCCTGACACTGCAGGTGTTGTTTCCGCATAGTTTGGAAATAGAGCGAGATTTAGCGTAAGAAATATAAACTTTGTTGCAGTTGTAATTGCTGCAAGCGTAACAGGGGCTGTTAACCTTGGAGGAAAAAGTTTGTGGCGAATTTTGGTCCTGGGATTGTGATAGAGACTCTGTCAAAGCTTGGCCTGCTGAAAATGAAATGAAGCAGGTGGCGAGGAAGGAAAGAAGAAAGGTTTTCTGGGAGAACATTTCTTGACGCAGAGACTGTAACTTGGTTAAAGTTTGGGAGAATGATTATTTATTATTCAATTTGTATTTTAACAGCGAAAGAGTTATTAAATACGAGAAGAATTTTACAAAAGATCAAATTGATCTTTCAGCTACATTTGGATTAATTTAGTGTCGCGGAGAAGTAAATCTAAAGTAAAAATCTTCTTCCCCGAAGATATTTCATATAAGGTGAAAATCGGTGATTATAAGAAAAAATTCCCCATCGTTTGAATTGTCAGGAGAAACAATTCGATTAACATCAGAGTATTTTATTTCAGGAAAAGAAAATACCTTTCCACAATTTTATTATTAAGGATTTGTTAGAGATTTGAGGTTCTATATTGGGAACACAATATAATGTTAATGAAAGCGAAAGATTTTTTGTTGATCGAGAGGATATCGACTGATTTCTTAAAAATAATACCCAAAAA